>MTKZ01008466.1_pt1 | contig 58247 bp, 50 predicted proteins | sample 1042781 | NCBI WGS metagenome assembly MTKZ01 (sample SAMN06212207, study PRJNA360539) | anaerobic digester metagenome | biome: Wastewater treatment plant; material: sludge; isolation source: anaerobic digester fed with sludge from wastewater treatment plant | place: Denmark: WWTP Viborg ...
GCTGAAGATGAAATAGCCGGTATCTGTTCCGCCCTTGGTGCAAGTTTTGCAGGCAACCTTGCCGCAACCTCTACTTCAGGTCCCGGACTGGCACTTAAATCAGAAGCGATAGGCCTGGCTGTTATGGCGGAACTTCCGCTGGTAATTGTTGATGTCCAGAGAGGAGGTCCTTCGACAGGACTTCCTACAAAAACTGAACAGTCCGACCTCCTGCAGGCTCTTTTCGGAAGAAACGGGGAGTGTCCTGTCGTCGTTCTTGCACCATCGACACCGTCCGACTGCTTCCGTCTTGCTTTTGAGGCGGCCAGGATTGCACTTGAGCATATGACTCCGGTTATACTCCTTACCGACGGATACCTTGCCAACGGAACCGAACCCTGGAGGATACCGCAGATGAAGGACCTCCCTTCGATAAATCCTCCATATGCCAAAGCTGACGAACAACCCTACCTGCCTTATTTCAGGGATTGCGAGAACTTTGTAAGATCGTGGGCAATTCCCGGAACTCCCGGACTGGAGCACAGAATTGGGGGACTGGAAAAAACAGTAAAAGGAACCGTTTCGTATATCCCGGAGAACCACGAACTCATGGTTCATAACAGGGACAGCAAGGTTGCCAGGGTCGTTACCAAAGTACCCGATATAAAGGTAAGCGGGGCCGATTCTGGAGACCTGCTCGTAGTGGGATGGGGAGGATCGTACGGGTATCGTGTTGTTGCTGTTCAGGAATTGCAGGCCGAAGGTTACAAAGTAAGTAATGTTACTTTCAATTATCTGAATCCCCTGCCGGAAAATGTCGCAGAGGTGTTCAGCAGATTCAAAAAAATAGTGGTGTGTGAGCTAAACCTTGGACAGTTTGCAAGTTACCTCCGCATGAAATTCCCGGAATTCAAATATGAGCAGATAAACAAGGTTCAGGGTCTGCCGTTCACGGTTAAGGAGATAAAGGATCAGTGTAAAGAAATTCTTGAAAGGTAAAGATATGACTGAATCAGAAACAAACCAGTTGACTCCGAAAGATTTCAAGAGCGACCAGGAGGTGCGCTGGTGCCCCGGATGTGGTGACCATGCGGTACTGAATGCTGTGCAGAAAGCACTTGCGGAGCTTGGCATACCCAGAGAAAAGTATGCCTTCATTTCAGGAATAGGCTGCTCTTCACGCTTCCCTTATTATATGAATACTTACGGATTTCATAGTATTCACGGAAGAGCCTCTGCAATTGCCAGCGGTGTTAAAATTGCCAACCCGGAACTCTCGGTATGGCAGATCACCGGCGACGGTGATGCCCTCGCAATAGGCGGCAATCACTTCATTCATGCTGTCAGGCGCAACATTGACATCAATATCCTGCTTTTCAATAACGAAATCTATGGCCTCACAAAGGGCCAGTATTCACCAACATCAGAAAGAGGGCTCGTTACCAAGACCTCACCTTTCGGAACCATAGAGGAACCTTTTTCAGTTGGCGAGCTTGTGATAGGCGCAAAGGGAAAATTCTTTGCCCGCACCATCGACTCAAACGTACCTCTCTCAACCCAGATCTATATCGATGCAGCCCTCCATAAAGGCACTTCGGTGGTTGAGATACTCCAGAACTGCGTCATCTTCAACGACGGAATCCATGAAAAGGTTACCGGAAGGGAAGTGCGTGACGACCGCACAATAATCCTCAGACATGGACAGCCAATGGTATTCGGAAAGAACGAAGACAAGGGACTGATACTCGATGGCCTGAAACTCAGGGTGGTTAACCTCGGTGAAAACGGATACACTATCGAAAACATCCTTGTTCACGATGCCATGGAACCCAATCCCGGAATTCACTACATGCTGGCGAACATGCGATATCCCGAATACCCTGTGGCTCTTGGGGTGATCAGGGCTGTGCCGGGAGAGACTTATGAAAACGAACTCTGCAGGCAGATCGAAACACTCCGCAAATCGTCCGATATTAAAAGTATGGATGACCTGATGAACAGCGGTTCGGTCTGGACCGTTGATTAATACTTTTTCCTGTACTTCAGCGTAATCCGTTTCACTGTTGCTGCCACGGGTAAGATAAAGGATTTTTAGTAATTTTAAATCCTGCTTTTTCCCCGATGGAATCTAAGAAACATATTACCCCCGAATTTCACCGCCTCCTTCATGAGCAGAGGGAAAGGCTGAAAGAGCTTGGCTGCATAAACCAGACAACTTATATCCTCAAGGAGAATAAGCCTGTTGAGGAAACACTCCAGCAGATTGTGCTGCTCCTTCCCGATGCATGGCAGTACCCGGAATACACCGTGGCAAGGATAACCTTTATGCAGAATGAGTTCGAATCACTCGACTTCCAGGAGACGAAATGGAAGATGACCCAGGAATTCAATACCATCGATGAGGAAAAGGGGACAATAGAAATCTTCTATACAAAAGAATTCAGGGAGGAATATGAAGGTCCTTTTCTCAAGGAGGAGAGGGATCTAATCGAAAACATAGCGAGCCTTATTACCGGTTATATTAACAGTTACAAAGCCCGCGACCTTTTCAGAAAACCATCACTCCCTTTAAGGGAAGAGGAGGATCCCAAAAGTGTCTCAAGCAAAAAACTGCTGCAGAGATTTCTCGACAGGCATAATGCAGAACGTGATGTCTTTCACGACCTGCAACCCTTCAAAGTAAAGGAGATACTTCTTGTGGCAAATCTTTACGACGCCTATTCCATCGAGGGCGAAGGAAGATTTGCTGACCATATTCTTGGAGAATATTACCATATGAGCCTTACCACAATACCAAGGGTTACAGGGGTTTCAAGCGATGAGGAAGCTTTTGTGAGGCTCAGGGCAAGGCATTACGACATGGTGATAATCATGATGGGAGTAGATAAGGAAAGTCCGGTGGAAATGTGCAGGAAAATAAAAGATAAATATCCCTACCTTCCTGCATACCTTCTGTTGAATAACCCTGCCGACATGGCATATCTGAAGAAACAGAAAGGACTTAAGGCTCCCTTTGACAACTATTTCGTCTGGACAGGGGAGTCGAAGGTTTTCTTTGCCATGGTTTCCCTCCTCGAGGACAGGGTTAATGTTGAAAACGACACACAGAAAGGCCTTACAGGGATTATTCTGCTGGTCGAGGATTCAGCAGACTATTACTCAAGCTACCTCCCCATGCTCTATAACCTGGTCATGGATCAGACTAAACACCTTATAGATGACGTCTCGACCGACGAGCTTTACAAGGTGCTCAAGCTCAGGGGAAGGCCAAAGATACTGCTGGCTCCCAACTGGGAAAGCGCCATAAATATCTTTGATAACTACAGGAATAATATCCTCTGTGTCATTTCTGACATGAGTTTTCCCCGTAACGGTGAAATGAACGAGCTCGCAGGCTATGAACTGATAAAGCATATAAAGGCACACCTTCCGAATCTGCCGACGGTCCTTCAGTCATCTGACCCGGATAACGCCAGGTATGCATTCACCCTCAAGTCTAATTTCATTAACAAGAACTCCGAGTCTCTTTTGCAGGATCTTAAATCCTTTATCAACTATTATCTCGGTTTCGGTCATTTCGTTTACCGGGACAACAACGGGCGCCAGATTGCTGTTGCAAGATCGATGAAAGAGTTTGAGGCTTACCTCGAAACTGTCCCTGAAGATTCCCTCGCCTACCACGCAATGAAAAACCACTTCAGCCACTGGCTCATGGCACGTGGCGAAGTGAAAATTGCAAAAATCATTAATCCTCTGAGAGTCTCCGATTTCGAAAGCCTTGCAGAACTGAGGGAGTTTCTACTTAAAATCATCAGAAAAAGACGACAGGAACTCAACAAGGGAAGGGTAATAAATTTTGAAGAATCAGCCACTATTGATGAAACGAACGTTGTCAGCATGTCGTCAGGTTCGCTTGGAGGCAAAGGACGCGGGCTAGCTTTCGTAAACACCCTGATATACAGCTTTGAACTTGGCCGTCTTATCCCGGGAATAAACATAAAGGCTCCTATAACGGTAATGATAGGAACAGATGAGTTCGACATGTTCATGGAACGAAATCATCTCTGGAATATAGTAAGGGAGGAAAGGGACTTCGGCGAAGTACAAAAAGCTTTCCTTAAGGGTACACTTAGCTATACCCTTGAAAAGAAGCTTCGAATTTTCCTTTCAAAGATCACAAATCCCCTTGCGGTAAGGTCATCCAGCCTCTATGAGGACTCAATGAGCCAGCCATTCTCAGGGATATTCGGCACCTGGCTCGTTCCGAACAACGATCCGGAAAGGGATGTAAGGCTCCGGCAGCTGTCCGATGCCGTCAAACTTGTCTTTTCTTCAATCTTCTCGGTTAACGCACGCTCATATTTTGAAGCAATAAGCTATAAGATTGAACTTGAGAAAATGGCTGTGGTTATACAGGAGGTTGTCGGAAACCGTTATGGCGACTTCTACTACCCGCATATCAGCGGTTCGGCCCAGTCGTATAACTTTTACCCTGTTGCCCACATGAAACCGGGTGACGGTTTTGTCGTGGCTGCGCTCGGCCTGGGTCAGTATGTGATGGACGGAAACCTTGCCTACCGGTTTTCACCGGCTTATCCGGCTCTGGAAATAATCTCACAGAAGGACCTTTACAAGAATTCTCAGGTGAAATTCTATGCTGTTGACCTGGCAAAAAAAGATCTTAACCTGATTGAGGGGGAAATTGCAGGCCTTAAGATGCTCGATATAAGTGTCGCTGAAAGTCACGGAACCCTGACTCATATAGCTTCAGTCCTTAACCGTGAAAATGACACCATTATTCCCGGACTTGAAGCCGCAGGACCAAGGGTGATTAATTTTGCCGACATCCTGAAATACAATTATATCCCTCTTGCACAGACGATAAAGACAATACTCGATGTGGTTTCCGAGGCCTGCGGCACTCCTGTCGAGATCGAATTCGCCGTGGATCTGAAAAAGGATGAGTCAGGTAATGCTTCGTTTTATCTGCTGCAGATCAAACCCCTCCATGGAGCCGGAGCAGGGTATAATATTGATCCCGAGACTGTCGATGAGAACGATGCGGTACTGATTACAAGCGAAAGTATGGGGAACGGAGTGATCAGCGACATTACCGATGTAGTATATATTGAACCTGAAGAATTTGATAAGAACCTTACAATTGAGATGGCGGCAGAAATATCATCAGTCAATGAAAAAATGGTAAGGGAAAACAGGAAGTATATTCTCATAGGACCGGGAAGATGGGGTACACGCGACAGGTTTCTAGGAATACCGGTCGCATGGCCCCAGATATCAAATGCAAAGGTTATTGTTGAGGTCTCTCTTCCGGATTTTCATGCCGACGCCTCGCTGGGCTCACATTTCTTTCATAACATAACCTCAATGAACATTGGTTATTTTTCGGTCCGTCAACTCACCGGAAAAGACGGGAAAAACCTTATCAAATGGGAAATGATACGATCACAGCAGGTTCTGAACAGCGGGAAGTTCTACAGGCACGTCAGGTTCGCTGACCCCCTTGTTGTGCGTATGGATGGAAAAAAGGGAATGGCAGTAATATCCGTTAATCCAAAACTGAACGACAAATGAGCATTATTGAAGGAATACACGATCTGCAGAAATACGATTTCACCGATACGTCCTTTGACCTTCTGATGCAGAAGAGAATTCACAGGGTGCTTATAATATGCAGTAATTATGATAATTACATGCTGGAGGAGGACGGAAGGATTGATGAACAGATCTTCAATGAATACGTCTCACTGAACCTGAGATACCCGCCTAATTTCGTCCAGACCGACAATGCTGAGGATGCTTTCAGGATCCTGAAGGAGAATAAAATTGATCTTGTCATTGCGATGCTAAGCCTCAGGGGAACAGATGTTTTTGCACTTGCGAAAATGATAAAGGCAAGATACGGGCATATACCGATTGTAGTCCTTACCTACTTTTCACGGGAGGTATCTCTTCGTCTGGAAGGAGAGGACCTGAGCGCAATCGATTATGTTTTCTGCTGGCTTGGGGATGCCTCGCTGATACTGGCAATAATAAAACTCCTTGAAGACAAGATGAATGCCGACTTCGATATCGAGAACATCGGTGTTCAGGCAATAATCCTTGTTGAGAATTCCATAAGATATATTTCATCATATCTTCCGAACCTTTACAGGATAGTGCTTCAGCAATCGATCGATTTCCAGAGAGAGGCCCTCAACGAGCATCAGCGTATGCTTAAGATGAGAGGAAGGCCGAAGATAATGCTTGCCACAAACTACAATGATGCACTCGACCTATACAAGAAGTATAAATACAATGTTCTCGGAGTAATATCGGACATAAGCTATAAAAAAGATAACGTTTCTGATGAAAACGCGGGGATAGCGCTCTGCCAGGCTGTGATGGCCGACGACGATAAAGTGCCTTTTCTGCTGCAGTCTTCGAGTCTCGTACACAGGAAGATGGCCGAAGAGCTGGGAGCGGGATTTATCCATAAATACTCAAAGAACCTGTCGCTTGAACTGAGGAATTTCATAATCCAGAACCTTGCTTTCGGTCCTTTTGTATTCAAGAATCCTGATACAATGGAGCCGATAGCTATAGCAACTGACCTTCAGAGTCTTCAGCAGAAGCTTCTTACAATACCGGATAAAACCCTTGAATATCACGCTACAAGAAATCATTTCTCGAAATGGCTCAATGCCAGGGCTCTGTTCCCTGTAGCACAAATGTTCAAGTATATACGGAAAGAAGATTTCGACACCATGGACGAGATGCGCCGCTTCCTGTATGTGGCCATATCCAGTTTCCGTCTTGGAAAGGGAAGGGGAATTATTGCGAAATTCGACAAGTCGAGTTACGACGAGTACCAGATCTTCTCGAGAATAGGAGATGCTTCAATAGGAGGAAAGGCCAGGGGTCTCGCTTTCATAAACAGGCTCATTAAGACGCATAAGCTGTACAACAGATTTCCCGGGGTTTTGATTACAATACCCCGGACCGTGGTCCTTAGTACCGACATCTTCGATGAATTCATGGACCATAATAACCTCTATTCGGTGGCACTTTCGGATGTCCCTGATGATGAGATTCTGAACCGCTTCCTCGCTGCTGAGCTCCCTGTAAGGGTTTATCAGGATTTTCAGGCCTTCCTTGCTGTTTCCCGGAACCATCCTATTGCCGTAAGATCTTCGAGTAAGCTTGAGGATTCACATTACCAGCCTTTTGCAGGTATTTATTCGACCTATATGATCCCAAGGCATCCTGATAACCGGAATATGGTCAAACTGATCTCAGATGCAATCAAGGAGGTTTACGCATCAGTATATTATAAAGGGAGTAAGGCTTATATGACCGCAACCGCCAACCTTATTGACGAGGAAAAAATGGGGATAATAATCCAGGAGGTTTGCGGCAGCCGGCACGGTGACATTTTCTATCCAACTCTGTCGGGTGTCGCCCAGTCGATAAACTATTATCCCATAGGATCGGAAAAAGCCGAAGACGGAATAGCCAATATCGCAGTAGGCCTGGGGAAACTTATCGTTGAAGGAGGACTGTCTCTGAGGTTTTCTCCCAGGCACTCAAAAAAGATACTCCAGTTGTCGTCGGTCGAAAATGCTCTTCGGGATACACAGAAGGAATTCAGGGCTCTTGACCTTAAGGTAGAGCATTTCGTCCCTTCCACAGACGATGGCGTTAACATACTGAGACTCGGAATAAATGAGATCAATAACGACGCTGCCATGAAGTATGCTGCGTCAACATACGATTATAACAACAATATTCTCCGTGACGGAATTAACTATCAGGGTAAAAGAGTAGTAACCTTCGCAAATATTCTCCAGCACAATCTTTTTCCCCTGGCGGAAATTCTGTGCACTCTCCTTGATCTGGGACAGAAGGAAATGAATAATCCGATCGAAATCGAGTTTGCAGCAAACCTTGAGACCCCTCCGGGTGTCCCTAAAGTTTTCAATTTTCTCCAGATAAGGCCTGTCGTACATTCCGAGGAAACCTCAGTGATCAATATCGGCAATATAAATCCTGCCGACACAATAATCTACTCTGAATCAGCTCTCGGGAACGGGGTATTCAAGGGCATACGCGACATTGTCTATGTGAAGCCTGAATCGTTCAATCCGGCCAGGAACAAGGAGATAGCCGGAGATATTGAACAGATAAACAGTAAGTTTATCGAAAGGGGAGAAGGTTATGTTCTTATCGGTCCGGGAAGATGGGGATCAACCGATCCGTGGCTTGGGATACCTGTCAGATGGCCGCAGATTTCGGCGGCAAGGATAATTATTGAATCGGGTCTCAGGAACTACAGGATCGACCCGAGCCAGGGAACCCATTTTTTTCAGAACCTTACTTCATTCAGAGTAGGTTACTTTACAATAAATCCGTTCATAAAGGAGGGATATTATGATGTAGAGTACCTGAACAGTGCTGACGTTGTCTGGGAGGATGAGCATCTGAGGCATATCAGATTTGATAACCCCCTTGAGATCATGGTCGACGGGAAAACCCACAGGGGAGTAATCCTTAAACCAGGAGCAGCGGTCAGGAATGGCTCATGAGATCAGAATGCCGCTGAATCAGTCAGCGTTTCCCTGCTTATTTTCTTTATCAGACCCTGTAGAACTTTTCCAGGGCCGACCTCGGTAAATGATGATGCACCGTCAGCTATCATGTTCCTTACTGTCTGTGTCCATCTTACCGGAGATGTAAGCTGGGCCACAAGATTTGTCTTTATCCTGTCAGGATCAGTCGATGGCATAGCGTTGACATTCTGATAAATACTGCATAAAGGCTTATGGAACCGGGTATTGAAGATTGCCTTTTCAAGCTCAATCCTGGCTGGTTCCATAAGGGGAGAATGAAATGCCCCTCCCACAGCTAACTGCACAGCCATTTTTGCTCCCCTGGCTTTCAGAATCTCTACTGCACCGGCAATACCTTCGATGGAACCTGAGATCACTATCTGGCCAGGACTGTTATAATTTGCCGGGACAACAACCCCGCTTATCCCCGAGCAGACTTCCTCCACTATCGGGTCGTCGAGACCAATGATTGCAGCCATGGTTGAAGGAGCAGCCTCACAGGCTTTCTGCATTGCAGCTGCCCTTTCTGAGACAAGTTTAAGCCCGTCTTCAAAAGAAATGGCCTTGCAGGCTACCAGAGCTGAAAACTCCCCAAGCGAATGACCTGCTACCATCTCAGGTTTTATGGAATCTTCAAGTGCAGCCGCAAGAATGGTCGAGTGAAGAAAAATAGCAGGCTGGGTTACCTTTGTCTGTTTCAGGTCATCTTCAGTCCCCGTAAACATAAGTTCTGTTATACTGAATCCAAGAATCTTATCTGCTTTGTCGAACAAATCCCTTGCAACAGCTGATCTTTCGTAAAGATCCCTTCCCATTCCCGGAAACTGAGCCCCCTGGCCCGGAAAAACATATGCTCTCATATTATTCTAATGAAGTGTTGAACCTATAAGATGAACAAATTCCTCTCTGGTGTTCAGCTGATCAAGAAATACTCCGGTAAATTCTGATGTGGTAGTTACCGAATGCTGCTTCTGCACACCCCTTATCTGCATGCACATATGTTGTGCTTCAATTACCACGGCAACACCGAGCGGACTGAGACAATCCTGGAGGCAGTCACGGATCTGCACGGTAAGGCGCTCCTGGACCTGAAGCCGCCTGGCAAATGCTTCAACAACCCTGGCAATTTTACTGAGACCCGTAATGTAGCCGTTGGGAATATACGCAACATGAGCTTTCCCGAAAAAAGGTAGCATATGGTGTTCGCACATTGAGTAAAGTTCAATATCCTTGACGATAACCATCTGTTTGTATTCTTCCCTGAATTTTGCCGAATTAATGATTTCGCATGGATTCTGGCTATAGCCCATCATAAGGAAATTAAGAGCCTTTGCAACACGAACGGGAGTCTGCTTCAAGCCTTCACGGTCAGGATCTTCCCCGATCAGCTGAAGGATCCTGCGGTAGTATCCCGCCATCTCATTGACGTTTTCAGCGTTCCACGATTCAACCTTATTGTATCCGTTTGCGGATATTCCGCTACCGTTGTTAACGGTTTCAATTTTTTCAGCCATAGTATTCAATTGTGTTATTTTCTGTTTCCTGTATCTTAATGCTGTGGAGCTCTGCTCCGGCTTCTTCGATGGCAGGCTTCAGTTCGTCCCATATGGCAATTGCGAGATTCTCGGTGGTTGCAACCTTTCCCTTCATGAAGCCTACTTCGGTATTAATGTTCCTGTGGTCGAGCCTTTCAACGACCTTTTCCCTGATTATATCTTTCAGATCAGAAATATTCATGAAGAATCCCGTTTCCTCCGATGGTTCACCTTTTATGGTTACATACAGAACGTAATCGTGTCCGTGCCAGTTCGGATTTGAACATTTCCCGAAGACCTGAAAGTTTTTTTCATCAGACCATTCCTGTCTGAACATCCTGTGAGCAGCGCTAAATCTTTCTCTTCTAGTGATGTAGATCATTGTTCCGGATATTTTAATCTACAATATTAACCATTTAACCTGATCTTTTTAAATCTTAAAACAATATATTTATACCTGTGAAAATTATACATCAGGTTTTGGATACCAATTCTTTAAAATTGCTTTTTGTTGCAGCGACCGCGACGGAAGGCCGGGTCTATGAAAGCGTAACCCGGATGAGAACTTCTTCCGGAACCAACTCATTCAATACCTGTGAGCCGGAACTTCTGATTACAGGAATAGGAGCTGTTGCCACTGCCTGGGCGCTGACATCAAGACTCAGGTCGGGAAAAAGACCATCCATGGTTATTAATCTGGGTATTGCAGGAAGTTACAGGAATGATATAGGGATAGGAGAGGTTGTTATGCCGGTCACTGATTTATTTGCTGATTCCGGAATCGATACCCCCGGAGGTCTTATGACCCTCTCCGAGGCTGGTCTTCAAAATCCTGACCAGCATCCTTTCACAGGGGACAGGATCATTGCTGAGGGAAGTCATGTGACGGCAGCAGCTGAAAAATTCAGGTCCGTGAATGCAGTTACAGTAAACGCAGCAACAGGTTCAGAAGAAAGGATAAGGCTGATAACAGGGAAATTCAATCCTGATATCGAAACAATGGAAGGCGCTGCTTTTTTCTACGTCTGCAGGATGGAGAGAATACCATTCCTTGCCCTTAGGGCAGTATCAAACAGGGTTGAACCCAGGGACAGGAATAAATGGGATATCCCGCTTGCTCTTGCAAATCTTGAAGAAGGACTTCCTGAACTGATAAAACTATTGTGCTGATGAAACTTACTCTTGGTTTTTCACCCTGCCCCAATGATACCTTCATTTTCGATGCTATGGTGAACGGCAGGATAGATACTGAAGGACTGGAATTTGATTATCATCTGGCTGATGTTGAGGAGCTTAATAAAATGGCCTTCGAACCCAGGCTTGATATCACCAAGATCAGCTGTCATGCCTATGCCTACGCTTCTTCCTTCTATTTTATCCTTGATTCCGGAAGTGCTTTGGGCTATGGCAACGGACCCCTGCTTGTTGCCAGGAAGGAGACATCTGCAGAGTCGCTGGATAAAATGAGGATAGCAATCCCTGGTAAATATACCACCGCAAACCTTCTGTTAAGCATTGCCTGGCCTGAAGCCGTAAACAGGAAGGAGTACCTGTTCTCGGATATCCCTGATGCAATTCTTTCCGGAGAAGCGGATGCCGGACTAATTATCCATGAGACACGTTTCACATACCGGGACAGGGGACTCGTTAAAATAGCCGACATGGGCGATTTCTGGGAAAAACTGACCGGACTTCCCATTCCGCTTGGAATGATAGTCATCAGAAGGACCGTAAACGAGGCTGCCGCTCTTAAAGTAAACAGGATTCTTCGAAGGAGTATTGAATACGCCATGAAAGATCCCCTTGCTTCCAGCGGTTTTGTAGCTTCAAATGCACGGGAACATGATAAAAGAGTCCTCGACAACCATATAGGCCTTTTTGTGAACAGTTTCTCGGTTGAACTGGGTAGAAACGGCAGGAGTGCCATCTCCGAACTGTACAGGATAGCCTCGGAAAAGAAGGTCATTCCTCCTGCCAGTTATGAGATTTTCCTTACAAGGGATGATGGGAATAAGGCCGGGATTGACTAATTTTGATGTGCGGATATTTATCTGCCGAGTTTTCGTAATACTTAAATCTGAAGATCATGACATTTGAATTGCCTAAACTTCCCTATGAACGTGATGCTCTTGTTCCCTTTCTTAGTGAAGAGACACTTGAGTTTCATCATGGCAAACATCATCAGGCCTATGTGAACAATCTTAACGGACTAATTCCAGGTACCGCTTTTGAAAACGCCACTCTGGAAGCCATGATACTTAAGGCTGATGGCGGAATATTCAATAATGCTGCACAGGTATGGAACCATACTTTCTACTTTGAGGCAATGTCAAAAGACGGGGTAAGATCTCCCGGGGAGCCTCTGGCAGAAGCCATCCGGAAATCATTCGGATCGTTCGAATCGTTCAGGGAACAGTTTACAAAAGCTGCCTCAACGCTGTTCGGTTCAGGCTGGGCATGGCTTGTCGTGAAGGAAGACGGATCGCTTGCTATTGTGCAGGAATCGAACGCCGGCAACCCACTGAGGAATGGGTACAAGCCTTTGCTTACATGCGATGTGTGGGAGCATGCCTATTATATTGATTACCGCAACAGGCGCCCTGACTATATCAAATCTTTCTGGGAAGTGGTTGACTGGGGTGTCGTTTCGGCCAGATATCTCTGATATTGACGGGCTCTAGGAGTGCCCTCCCATAATTATCCTCATCATCCTCAGGTTCAGGATAAAAAACATAACTATCTGCTTCAGAATGCAGCGGCGCCAGAATTTTGTCGCTTTTGTGGTAATAGGCGGATAGGATTCTTTATTGAACCAGCTGATTTTATTTGTTCCTTTTCCAACCCACCTAATTAATGTAATTCACTAAAATTAGATTTTAGGAGAGACACCCTACCTATTTCAATTATGACAGCAAGAAATCCTGAAGTGTTAAAGATCGTTAAAAGAACAGATCAATATTTTTACAATGGATCTACTTAAGAAGGATGAATGTATTTTCACATGGGAATTGGCAGAATTTCGCCTGATTTGTTAATTATATCTTTTGAAAATGAAAAAAACTTTACTCTCAGTTACTGTGCTTTTATTGCTGGTAACCGGTGTTGCTGCACAGCGTTCAGACGTCGTTGACAGGATAATAGAGCTGGGCAGGACGGACAACCGCACCATGCATCATCTTGATGTGATATCAAACAGATTCGGAGGAAGACTTGTTGGCTCCGATGCATACGAAAATGCCGCACTGTGGTGTGCTTCGGAATTTCGTAAGTGGGGAATGGAAGTTATTATGGATGAAGCCGGCAGTGTACCGGTAGGATTTAACAGGGGACCATGGTTCGGCCGCCTGCTTGCAGAAAACGGAATGGTTCTTCACTTTGCTACCCCTTCGTATACTTCAGGTACAAAAGGACTGCAAAGAGGACATGTTCTTATCGAGCCGAAAAACCAGGCAGAGTTCAACAGTATGAAGGGAGCACTTAAGGGTGCCTGGGTCCTTATTGGCGGGAAAAATGACGGCTGGCCCATCGACTGGTCAACAAAAGCCGATTCGGCCAGGGCTGAAATAATTGCTTACAACGACTCCATAGGAGCAATAAATCGTGAGATAATGAGGGAGAACTATTCAAACCGGAACGCTCCCCCGAAAGAACTGATCCCGCTTAAGCAGGAACCTGCACTGTTCTACAGACAGATGTGCGAAGCAGGAATACTTGGAGTAATACAGTCATCTTCCGTTCCTATCAGGGCCCTTTATGACAGGAAGAACCTCGACAAAATAACTTTTGAGACTCTTCCGGAGGTGTGCGACATTAAACTCGACGAATCGCAGTTTGCAGTTATTGAGAAAATGGCAGCAGAGAGAAGATCATTCCTTCTCGAATTCGATATACGGAATCACTTCAAACCCGGACCAGTGAAATACCATAACGTTATCGGTGTCATAAAAGGAACGAGATATCCGGATGAATATGTTATGCTTGGCGGTCATCTCGACGCTTATGATGTTGCTACTGGTGGAGTCGACGATGGTTCTGGAGTGACGCCTGCATTGGAAGCAGCCCGGCTGATTATGGCCGCAGGCGGGAAACCCAAAAGGACAATTCTTGTGTGTCTCTGGGCAGCTGAGGAGTTTGGACTGCTCGGATCAAAACACTGGGTAGAGGCAAACAAGGATAAACTGCCGAAGATATCGAACTACTTCAATCGTGACGGAGGCCCTACAGTGGCAACGGGATTAAGCGTCCCGGATGCCATGTACGACGATTTCAGGAAGATCTGCGAACCTCTGAGCAGCATCAACCCCGACTTCCCATTCACCCTTACGAAGAACACCAATCCTCCCAGACCAAGGCCAACAACTGCAGGAGGATCTGATCATGCACATTTTGCAATTAACGGTGTGCCAACACTGTCCTTTGATACCCCGGATGTAAAAGGTTATAACTTCAGCTACCAGGAGATATGGCATACCGAAAACGATCTTTACACCAAAAGTATTCCCGAATATCAGGAGCACACGTCTGTAGTTCAGGCTGTTGTAGTCTATGGTCTGGCAAATCTTGATCACCTTCTGTCGAGAAAGGGTCTATACCTCGAGGAAAGCAGTAAATAAGCGGACAAATAAAACATTAGCAAAATGAATCTCAAAGAGCTGGTTTACAGGACACGTTCATATCGTAGATTTGACGAGTCTTTTCATGTTGACCGCCATTTGCTCGAACAGCTTGTCGATCTGGCCAGAATGTCGGCATCAGCAGCCAACAGGCAGCCCCTGAAGTATATGCTTTACAACACCCCTGACCGCTGCCAGGTCATCTTTCCCCACCTGGCATGGGCAGGTTACCTGAAAGACTGGGATGGTCCGACCCCGGGAGAGAGACCTTCGGCTTATATAATCATTCTTGGCGACAAATCAGTAACTGAATCATTCAGCGTTGACCATGGGATTGCAGCACAAAGCATTATGCTCGGGGCAACCGAAGCCGGGTTGGGCGGCTGCATGATCGCATCAATAAAAAAAGAAACTCTGAGAAATGACCTGGAAATTGCTGGGCAGTTCGAAATTCTTCTCGTCCTTGCACTCGGAAAACCAGCTGAAAAAGTGATTGTCGAACCTCTGCAGGGAGACGACGTGAAATACTGGCGCGACGAGAGTGGCGTTCACCATGTTCCTAAAAGGGCACTTGATGATCTGCTTGTAAAGTAGTAATTTTATAACTATAATGAAGACGGTCCGGTTTATATTAATCGTGGCCCTGATTGTGTGCTGTCAGAATGTTATGTGCCAGACCACTGCTGCAGGAGAAAGGCGTTTTGTTTTCAACGGAATTGTCAGAGATGCCGGAACACTTAATCCTTTGGCCGGCGCCCAGATAATCGTTAACAGGAAATTTGCAGCTGTAAGCGCTGACGACGGTACCTTTATGCTGGGAGTGAATACAGGAGATACAGTGGTTTTTACTATGCTTGGCTACAGACCCGAGACTTTTCATGCCAGGGATACGCTCCGGGGAAGCGAGTTCATGGCGGGTGTCTATCTGAACACCGACACCCTCTCAATCGGGGAAGTGATCATTCTACCCCGCCTGGCTTCGCTGAAGTCCGAAATGATGAAACCAACGGTATCGACCACCCCTGAGATGGAAAATGCCAGATACAATGTCGCTGTTTCCGCATACCAGGGTAAGATGGCTATTAACAGGCTCGGAGATCCTGCATCGAACTATGCAATGATACACAGGCAGAATCTTATTAATGCCTATGAAAAGGGAGGGATCCCTTCCGACAGAATTGCCGGGCTAAGTCCATTCTCACTGATCGGGATTGCCTATATCCTTATCAATGGATTTCCTGAAAAACCTGCTCCCATGCAGTCAACCCTTTCCAGACAGGAACTCGATCAGATCCACAAAAAGTATATGGAATCGCAGTATGTTAAAAAGGAATGACCATCACTGAATTACGGCCACAATAATTTGAGAACAGCACACATAACAGATTTCTGCCAGTTAAATATTCTGCGAATCAGAAAAAGGGGGTAGCCTATCCCTTGTAGAAAATGGCTTTAATAATATCGCTTGCCATTTTCGGGTTTTCCTTAAGCCTTCTTGTACAGTATCCGAACCATTTTACCCCGTAAGGAACATAAACCCTCATTACATGCCCTTCGTTTACAATGCTTTCGCGAAGGCCCGGAGTTACACCGTAAAGCATCTGGAATTCATACATATTACCAGGGACATTGTATTTTTTTATCAGTTTGCAGGCACCTTCTACAAGAGGCTTGTCATGCGTGGCAATTCCGACATACATCTTATTCTGGAAGATATATTCGAGATCCTCAAGGAAATGCATGTTGATTTCCTCATATTTCTTATAGGAAATTGCCTCGGGCTCAACGTAAATACCCTTGCATAATCTGAAATTCAGGGGAAAGGTTTCATCGTTGAGGTCGGAAAGGGCTTTAAGATCATCCAGAGTCCTCTTAAGATAGGCCTGAACAACCAGACCCACATTGGCAGGAAACTCTTTCCTGAGCCTGCGGAAAAGCTCGATCTCAAGGTCGGTGCAGGGAGAATCTTCCATATCGATCCTGATAAATCCCTTGTACGAAGCAGCTTTTTCAACAATTTCCCTGACATGCCTGTAGCACACTTCCTTGTCGATCAGAAGACCAAAACTTGTTGGCTTCAGTGAGAAATTGCCGTCGATGCCTTCCTTATTCGCTACATCAATCAGGTTCAGATACTCATTTTTGTTCTCTTCAGCTTCTTCGAGCGATTTTATGAATTCACCCAGAACATCGAGGGTAACCTTGATCTTTTTCCGGTTCAGTTCCTTTGACACCCTCATGGCATCATCAATGGTTTCGCCTGAAATATAGGATTTTGAGAAAAGCCAGATGAATTTTTTCGGAAAATAGGGGAGTACTGCTGCAATAAATTTATTAAACATTTTACCTTCTTTTTTAAATTATTTCAAGTAAACCTTTTTAAAAGGCAAATATATATATGCCAGAACGAAAGCAAATAAAAATTATTTAAAACCGTAATTAAATGACCTTTGTCACAAATCAGTTATGATTTACAGCATGGAATCCCTTCAAAAAATATTCAGAGGCCCTCTGATCGGGTGTTTGTTTAATCTTTCTGCTAAAAAAACAAGGTATCTTATATCAGTTTTTTACAATTACTGCGTTTATATAGCTGGAAGATAGAAATACTTTTCAGTTGTTTAGTCATATAAACCTAACAGGATCAGATTTGCTAAAAAAACTAATATATTCATTATTAATATCTTGTCTTCTGGTTTTTAAAGGTTACGGGCAGGATCCGACTTTTTCGCAATTCTATGCCAATCCACTTTATCTTGCTCCTTCATTTGCCGGTGCTACTGAAGAATACAGGTTTGCCCTGAATTACAGAAATCAGTGGCCGGCAGTACCGGGTGTCTTCCATACCTACAGCATATCTTTCGACAAGGCGCTTATTAACTTTAATTCCGGGATAGGAGTACTGGCAACATATGACGTAGCAGGCTCGGGCGACCTGTCGAACACAAACATAGGCCTTTTGTATTCATACGATTTCAGGATAAACGACGACTGGCATATAAGGCCGGGCGTAAACTTCAAATTTACTTATCTCAGCCTTAACATTAACAAGCTTGTCTTTGCAAGCCAGATGACCGGTAGCGGAAATGTCCCCTCGGTCTATCCGCCACCCTTCAGCAAAGTTGCGGATGTTGATTTTACAGCATCAGCCCTCGTTTACAACGACAGGATATGGGGAGGTTTTACACTTGACCACCTGCTTAACCCCAAACAATCTTTTTATGGCAACGAATCAACTCTACCCATAAAGTTCAATGCCTTTGGTGGTATTCAGATAATGCGTAAAACAAGGCTCAGACAAACATACCACGAGGTCCTGTCAGTAGCCCTGAATTTTCAGAAACAGGCTGACTTCTATCAGACTGACGTAGGTCTGTACTATTACCGCGATCCTCTTATCTTCGGACTGTGGTACAGGGGAATTCCTTTTGCTACCTCTCAGGCAGGTGACGCTGTGATATTCCTTGCAGGGATAAAGACACAGCAGCTGCATATAGGATACAGTTACGACTTCACAATATCAAATCTTATAGGATCAACTTCCGGAGCCCATGAAGTATCGCTTGTGTACGAATTCAACTCATTTTCTATCGGCCAGCGTACAAGGATAAGGGCAATACCATGTCCCGAGTTCTGACATGGCGAAATCCTTTGACAATCCCTTAAAATTAAAATTTAATGATGTGTCTTAATCATTAAAATAATTATCTTTGCCGCTGACCAAAACTAAATAACCATATTGTTCAAGATGAAGAAACTAACTGCCGCTCTGTTCGTTATATTATTTCTTGCTATTGCAGCTTTATTTGTCCTTCACTTTGCCGGAAGAGGAAAATCGGAAACGGGAACCACTGCCGGAAGTCAGGTAATTAACACTGGTGGAATTGCATACGTCAATATAGATACCGTTGTTTTTAAATTCAACATGTATGCCGACAGAAGGGCGGATCTTCTTGAAAAACAGAGAAATGCCGAAGCTGAACTGAATTCGAAGGGCAGCCAGTACGAGAGAGGAATAAAGGATTACCAGGACAAAGTAAACAAAGGGCTGGTTACAAGGGCAACCGCCGCCGAAATGGAGCAGGCTCTTTATCAGCAGCAGCAGGAACTCGTAAGTCTTCGCGATAAACTGCAGACCGATCTGCTTGAGGAAGATCAGGTTATGAACAGGCAGATTCTGGAATACATCACTTCATATCTCGAGGAAAACAAGGATAAATACAATTTTCAGTATATCTTCGGAAAGAGTTTTGGCAGTAACGTGCTCTACGGCAATTCGGAATTTGATATCACCCAGCAGGTTGTTGACGGACTGAATGCAAAATATCAGACCGAGAAAAAATAACCTGAAATGGGTTTTGCCTGTGATTATCTGAACGACAGGACACTTTTTCCCCAGCTAATAGAAGAGGCCCCAAGAGAAGAGACAGGAATAATTGTCATTGTTCCTTCATTCAACGAACCCGATATTCTCACAGTCCTTAATTCTCTTGAGTCATGCTCAGTCCCGCCATGCGGGGTTGAGGTCCTGATTATTGTCAACGCTCCTTCAGGAGCTGACACCGAACAGCTTAATAATAACGGGAAAACAGTTTCTTCGGCGGCCGCATGGAAGGAAAATCACCCTGATGCTTTTTTCCGGCTTTATGTAATTGATGTTACAGGAAAGGGACCTTCAGGATGGGGAGTAGGAATGGCCAGAAAGACAGGGATGGATGAAGCAGTTAGGCGCTTTGATGCCCTGGGGAATACGGAGGGAGTAATCCTGAGCCTTGATGCCGACTGCACTGTCGGGGGAAATTACTTTGCCGAAGTTTACGGCAGCCTGATGAAAGTAAGGGACAGATCGGGTTGTTCAATCTGTTTTGAGCATCCTTTGAGGGGTGATGATTTTCCTCCTGAAGTATACAGATCGGTGGTTTTATATGAGCTTCACCTGAGGTATTATTTCAGAGCCTTGTTGCGTACCGGATACCCACATGTACATCACACGGTCGGTTCGGCAATAGCTGTAAAAGCTGTTTCATATGTAAGATCGGGTGGGATGAACCGCCGTCAGGCCGGTGAGGACTTTTACTTTGTCCAGAAGCTTGTTCAGGCAGGGGGCTTCTTTAATCTCAATACAACAATTGTCTATCCTTCGCCAAGGGTGTCATACCGTGTGCCTTTCGGAACAGGTCCGGCTGTGGCAAAAATGCTTAATAAAAAAGATGACGATTTTCTTTCCTATAACCCTTCTGCTTTTGCTGAACTTGAATGGCTTTTCGGAAGAACCAGGGACCTTTACGGGCTTGATGACCGTGAACTGGGATCTTTCTACGACCGGCTTCCCGGAGGTTTAAAAAATTTTATAGGGCCTGAGGAATGGCTTTCAAAAATTAATGAGATAAGAAACAATACTTCTGCACCTGAATCCTTCCTGAAAAGATTCTATTCCTGGTTTAATATGTTCAAGGTAGTAAAGTACCTGAATTTCGTTCATAACGGGCAGCTCGACAAACGACCTGTCGTACGGTCAGCCTCGGAACTGGTCAGCAGCATGGGTGCTTCTTATGTCCCTGATGATCCAGAGGAGCTCCTTTTCTGCTACAGGATCATGGAGAGGTTCGCCTAGCGGGTCTTTCTCCTTACCTGCCTCTCCTCCTTCGGAGAAAGAATAATGTAAAGATCCTCATCAGGCCTCTTCATCCTGTACTGTTCCCTTGCGAATTTCTCGAGGTTCCTGTCGCTTGTCCTGAGTTCATGAAGTTTCTTCCTGTCTTCTTCAATGCGCGTGGTATAGTACTCCTTGTCGGCCTTCAGCTTTCTGAGGTCCTTCATCTCCTTATGCCTCGAGATAAGATTGTTTGAATCGAGGAAAACTATCCATATGATGAAGATGATAAGGGTCAGGAGATATTTGTTCCTGAGAAACGGGGGGACCCTATCGATATATTTGAACCTTATCATTTAAATACAAACCTACAACTTTTTTTTTAACCGCCGCTCATAAGATAATGCATCTGAACAATATCACCGTCACTGATATATGTCGTTTCATACTTTTCCGAGGGGATAAGGATGCCATTGATTTTTATTATTCTCAGTCTGAATGAATATTTCTTCATCCTGATCATTTCACCTACAGTCATTGATTGCAGGTCAAACTCCTCCGTCCTGTTGTTCAAGATGATCTTCATCCTTCCAGCTGTTCATTTAAGATTCATCAGAAGCTCAACCACCATATTTGCCTGCATGCAGGCTACTATTCCCACCCTTGGTGCCAGCGGAGGCCTGTCTTCAGATACCTCCGAACTTTCATCCCCGCAAATATATAGTGTTTCGTCGATCCTGAGCGATCTCAGGCGGTTGTTTCCTCCCCAGCCAGCCATTCCGGAACCCAGAATGAGAGGAGTTTCAGGAAGTAATAACTGAATGGTTTCGGCAAACATTCGCTTCATCTCTGAATCGTCGAGTGCTTCTACTATCACATTGCATTCCTTGAAAATGCCTGCAGAGTTCTCCCTGTCAAGCCGTACATTATGTGTAATAACGTCAAGGCCGGGTCTTATCCTGAGAAGGTTATCCCTGATGGCTTCGGTTTTGGGCATCCCTGCCTGTTCGGGGAAATAGTACTGCCTTGAAAGGTTGCTCTCATCGACAATGTCAAAATCGGCTATTACAATAGAGCCAATGCCTGCCCTTGCAAGAACCGCAGCACAGTTTGAACCAAGGCCTCCTGCCCCTGCAATTCCAACCCTGAATTTTCCAAGATGCTGCCCGATGTCCTTATGTCGCATTTGTCAACAAATAAAGCCATTACCCATATGCAAATATATAGAGTTTGATAATACCCGTTCGATGAATTTATCAACCTTGCTGATGTTGATTATTATCATTCTGTACTTCTTATGTAAAGCTTATATTTGAGATTGAATGTTTAAATTTTTAAATTGTAACACTCAATCAGATCAATAACATGGATATAACTAAACTAAAATCCTCTCACCGGCTGGTTAAGAGATGGGAATATAACTGGACCCCACTGAATAAAGGCTATACCGACAAGATCCTGTATATTAATGTCGGATCAGGGGATATTCGCGATAAGGATGTTCCCCCTGTCATGAAAGAGAAGTTCATAGGCGGAAAAGGATACGGTCTGCGGCTTTTATGGGACGCCACAAAGCCGGACACACACTGGGATGATCCGGAAAACGAGATAATTATTTCATCTGGACCAATCGGGGGAATAACCCAGTATTCCGGAACAGGGAAGTCGCTGGTGGTTAGTATTTCACCTCAGACCGATTCAGTGATGGACAGCAATGTCGGGGGTTTCTTCGGACCCTTCCTGAAATTTTCAGGATTCGATGCCCTGGAGATTCAGGGTAAGGCTGAAAAGGATGTTATTGTTTTTATTGACGGGGTTAACCATTTCGTCGAGATTTTTGAAGCCCCCCTGGAATCGGTTGACAGCCACCTTCTTGCTGAGGAACTAACCGAAATGTTCGCGGATAATGACAGCGATAAAAAGAATATCGGGGTTGTTTCATCAGGTTCTGCGGCAGAAAATTCCCTTATCGGGATGCTTAACTTCAGCTTCTATGACCCGAAAAGGAAAAAAGTCAGACTCAAGCAGGCAGGTCGCGGAGGAATAGGTACAGTTTTCCGGAACAAGAAAATAAAAGCCCTGGTTTGCAAGATCCCGGGAGTGAAGGGTAACCTTAATAATGTGGTAGACCTTGAAGCGATAATGGAAAGAGGCCGGCGCTTTAACAGGGAAATGAGGGAACTCGATGACAAGCAATGTCAGATGAGACAGACGGGTACGGCCCATCTTATGGAGATAATGAATGATCACGACCTGCTTCCTGTACATAACTACAAGTTCGGCTCACATCCCGATGCCTATAAAATCGATTCGACGGTATGGAAGAAACACTTTACACAAAACATACCCGATGGCTGCTGGATAGGATGCAACATGTCGTGCAGCAAGGGAGTCGACGATTTTGAGATACAGACAGGCCCATACAAGGGCCGAAAGGTGATCGTAGACGGCCCGGAATATGAAAATGCCGCCGGACTCGGTGCAAACTGCGGAATATTCGATCCCAATTATGTTATCGAAGCAAATTTTTACTGCGATACCTACGGAATCTGCACAATAACCTGGAGCACCCTCTCAGCCTTTATTATGGAATGCTACGAAAACGGCATTCTTAACATTGAACGGACCGGTGGTCTCAGGCTTAACTTCGGCAACTCTGAAGCAGCTCTTGAGTTGCTGCACCAGCTCGCCAGAGGAGAAGGTTTCGGGAAGACTGCCGGCCTCGGAGTAAGAAAAATGAAAGAGCTATTCATTGAAAAAGGATGGGGAGACCCTGCATTCCTCAATGATATCGGAATGGAAAACAAGGGCCTTGAATATTCCCAGTACATGCCCAAGGAATCACTTGCACAACAGGGCGGATTTGCCCTGACAAACAAAGGCCCCCAGCACGATGAAGCATGGCTGATTTTTATGGATATGGTTAACAATCAGATACCTACCTTCGAGAACAAGGCTGAGGCCCTGCATTATTTCCCTATGTTCCGTACATGGTTCGGCCTCGTCGGACTGTGCAAACTTCCCTGGAATGACGTTGAACCGGAAAACAACGCCCAGACCGACGAACCGGCAAAAGTGCCTGAACATGTCGATAACTATGTTACCATATATAAAGCTGTTACCGGAAGGGAGTTTGACAAGCACAGACTCATAGAAGATTCCGAACGGGTTTATAACTTCCAGAGAATATTTAATATCCGGCGGGGGTTCGGTACAAGAAAATATGACAGGCAGCCTTACAGGGCAGCAGGCCCGGTAACGACTGAGGAATATGAATCGAGAGCAGAAAGATACGATAAACAGCTGAGGGAAAAGACCGGTGTTGATCCGGAAGGTAAATCCACGGCAGAAAAAATGAAAATACTACGCAAATACCGTGAAGATCAGTATGAGAGCCTTGTCGACGCCGTTTATAAACGAAGAGGCTGGAACAGCAACGGTGTACCAACACTCGGATTCCTGAAAAGGATTGGAATGGACCTCCCGGAGTTGGTAGAGGTTGTTAAGGATCTTCAGTAACTCTGATACAATCAGGCTTGATTGAGAAGAAATATAATACATTAATTTTGCGATATATATCAATCATATCATTGATATTGATCATCTTTTTCAGCTCCTGTAACGAAGGAAAAAGGAAGATAGAGGTGATAGTATTTCACGCAGGAAGCCTATCAGTGCCTTTAAAGAGGCTGGCTGAGAAATATGAGTCGGAAAATCCCGGAACAAGCATACTTCTCGAACCGGCAGGAAGCCTTGTTTGTGCAAGGAAGATAACTGAGCTGAAAAGGCCATGCGACATAATTGCATCGGCTGATTATTTCGTTATAGATCAGCTTATTATCCCCGACTATGCATTATGGAGCATTCGATTTGCGACAAATGAACTTGTGATAGCCTTTTCTGAAAGATCGGAAAAAGCGTCAGCTATCGACTCTGTGAACTGGACTCAGATACTCCTCTCTGATGACGTGACCTTTGCAAGAGCTGATCCCGATTCGGATCCCGGTGGTTACAGGACCGTAATGATGTTTATGCTTGGTGAGAAATATTACGGAATACCCGGACTTGCAGCTGACCTTTCAGCAAAGGATCTTAACTACATCAGGCCAAAGGAAGTAGACCTTATTGCAATTCTTGAATCGGCTTCAGTCGACTATATATTCATCTACAAATCAGTCGCTCTTCAGCATAACCTGAGATTCATCGAACTGCCTGACCACATAAACCTCGGGGATCCAGAAAAAAACAGCTTCTACAATTCCGTTTCTGTCGAGGTTGCAGGTTCTTCGCCTGACGACAGGATCAGAATTTCAGGTGATTACATAAACTACAGTCTCTCTGTTCTTTCTGAAGCGCCTGACAGGGAAGCCGCCGAGGATTTCGTTTCCTTTATACTTAGCAGCGAAGGAATGGAAATTCTGAGAGCTTCCGGACAGGACCCGATTTTGCCACTAATAACCGACCAGCCTGACCTGATACCCGATAAGCTGAAGATATTTCTTAACACAAGCTCACCTGCCGGCTATGATAAAGAATAACCTCTTCAGCTGGATACTTCTTATCCTCTCATCGCTTCTGCTTCTTTTCATTCTCGCTCCTCTTACGGGGATGCTTCTTCGGACGGGAGGCTCCGAACTCTTCGAAACGGTAAAGGACAAGGAGGTTCAGCAGAGCATCTGGCTTACATTATGGGTATCCTTTGCAGCAACTTTCTTCTTTGCCTTCCTTGCCATCCCCCTTGCCTGGATACTTGCCAGGAAGAATTTTCCTCTCAAGAACATTGTTCAGGGAATAATCGATCTTCCGGTTGTTCTTCCACATACAGCTGCCGGACTAGCAGTGCTGGGCTTTATCTCAAGAGACGGGTTCCTTGGAAAAGCTGCCGACCTGATTGGTTTGACACTGATAAACAATCCTGCAGGTATTGCTTTTGCAATGGCTTTTGTAAGTGTACCTTTCCTTATAAATTCAGCCCGCGACGGTTTTGCTTCCGTACCTGAAAGGCTCGAAAAGGCTGCACTGACACTTGGCGCGGGAAGGCCAAGGGTCTTCTTTACCATTTCGCTCCCCCTGGCCTGGAGGAGCATAATGACCGGATTTGTTATGATGTTTGCCCGTGGGATGAGCGAATTCGGAGCTGTTGTGATTGTTGCTTATCATCCAATGATAGCACCTGTCCTTATTTATGAAAGGTTCAGCTCATTCGGGCTTAAATATGCCAGGCCGGCGTCAGTCCTTTTCATCCTTGTTGCTCTTGCACTTTTCATTGTCCTCCGGCTGATATCACTGAATAAAAAGGAAACAGTAGTCTCAGAAGATGCTCAGTCTTAAGAATATAAACAAGCGCCTGGGAAGATTTGCCCTGCAGGGAATTAACCTTGACATTCCCGAGGGGGAATATTTCGTTCTTCTGGGGCGCTCAGGCTCCGGAAAGACGCAGCTTCTCGAACTTATAGCCGGACTGAGCACCCCCGATTCAGGAGAGATCTGGGTAAATGGAAGAAATGTAACTCACGACAGGATACAGGAAAGAAATACCGGGCTTCTCTTTCAGGATTACGCGGTGTTTCCGAACATGACTGTTTTCGGGAACATTGCATACCCCCTTCACTCAAAAAGGCTCAGCCGCGACCTTATTGACAGGCATGTTAATGCTATTGCCGGCGAAATGAATATTAAGGGGATACTCAACCGCTATCCGCAGAACCTCTCAGGAGGTGAGCTTCAGAGAGTGGCCCTTGCAAGAACCCTTGTAAACTCCCCGAGCCTTCTGCTTCTCGATGAACCGATGGCTTCAGTCGATGCGAGCCTTAAAGATGACATCCGGAGAAACCTCAGACAACTCAACCGGAAAGGTCTTACCATAATACATGTGACACACGATTACCGCGAAGCGATCAGCCTGGCAGGCAGGGTTGGCGTCATACATAACGGGCACATAATCCAGACCGGAACACCCGAAGCGGTTTTTTCAAAACCGGCAAACAAATTTGTTGCAAGATATGCAGGCATAAGGAATTTCTTCAGGGTCAGGTTCCGGCTCACAAACGAGGGGTGGAAAGCATTCTGCAATGGAACCATTGTCTTCAGCCTCTCGGGCGACAACTACCCTGATGAGGGCCTTCTTATTCTGAAAAGTGGTGACATCATACTGTCGGTTTCACGGCCGCAGAACTGCGATGAAAATTGCTTCAGGGGTACCGTAACAGAAATCATGCCCTGTGAATTCGGAATGGAACTGACGGTTGACGCAGGCGAGATTTTTTATGCCGACCTGCCGGCAAATGAATTCAGAAAACTGGATGTCGCAGAAGGATCTGAGGTTTGGATCACCTTCCCTGGTGAAGCCCCGGTAGCCCTTCCCGGTACAGGGTAAAAGGAAACAGAAAAAAATAGTTTTACCAGAAAATTATTTTCCGGAAGCAGATTTGAAAACAACAGAAAAAATGAAACAAATGATAGAATTTCAGGAAGCATATGATATCGTGACCAGCACGGAAATGCGCACCGGAACAGAAATGATACCCTGGACCAGTTCGCTCAACCGTATTCTCGCATCGGATGTTGTAAGCGATATGGACCTTCCTCCGTTTGACAAGGCAGCGGTTGACGGTTTTGCCTGCAGAAAGGAGGACCTTGACAATGAACTTGAGATTCTCGAGACAATACCTGCAGGGATCTGGCCGTCGAGGAAAATAGGAAGGAACCAGTGCTCGCGTATAATGACGGGAGCCCCGGTGCCTGAAGGAGCCGATTGTGTCCTGATGGTGGAGGATACTATCATCACACCCTCCGGAAAGGTGAGGCTGACTATCCCTTTCAGGAAGGAAAACATGGCTTTCAGGGGAGAAGATGCAGGAAAAGGCGATGTGCTTCTCGGTTCAGGAAGACTCATATCGCCGCAGGATATTGCTGTAATGGCTTCTGCCGGACAGGTGAATGTCGTGGTAAGCAAAAAGGTGAGAATAGGAGTGGCCAGTTCGGGAAGTGAACTGGTTGAACCGGAAAAGGTTCCCGCACCGTCGCAGATAAGGAACAGTAACTCAAGCCAGCTGATGGCTCAGATCGAAAGGACAGGTGCAGAGGGTAAATATTACGGGATTGCACCAGATGATGAGGAACAGACATTTGAGATAGTGGAAAGGGCTATTGCCGAGAATGACATCATGATTATAACGGGAGGGGTTTCGATGGGTGACTTTGACTTTGTTCCGTCAGTTCTTGATAGGGCAGGAGTTAAAATCCTGTTCAGCCGGGTGGCAGTTCAGCCAGGGAAACCCACCACTTTCGGCCTGCATCCTGATACAGCTGTTTTCGGACTTCCGGGAAATCCGGTATCTTCGTTCCTCCAGTTTGAACTTCTTGTCAGACCACTTGTATATAAGATGATGGGGCACGACTGGAAACCCCTGGAATTTAGCATGCCGATGAGAGAGAGATTTGAACGTAAATTTGCCGACCGTCTTGCCTTTATCCCTGTAAGGATAACTGGCGGTGGTGCCGTTATACCTGTAGAATATCATGGTTCGGCACATATCTCGGCGCTTCCCGGGGCTGATGGAATTATCGCGATGCCAGTCGGAAAAAATATTTTGGAGAGGGGGGAAATAGTAAGTGTTCGACCGATATAACAGAAAAATAGATTATCTCCGCATCTCGGTTACCGACAGATGTAATCTAAGATGCAGGTACTGCATGCCTGAAGAAGGTATAAAACTTCTTAGTCATTCAGATATCCTGACTTTCGATGAAATTACCGGATTTACCGAGACTGCTGTCGCAAACGGGATCACAAAAGTCAGAATAACCGGAGGAGAACCACTCGTAAGAAAGGGAATTGTTACCCTGGTTTCAATGATATCTTCCATAAAGGGGATAAATGACCTTTCCATGACGACAAATGGCATACTTCTTGAATGGTTTGCTGATGACCTGAAGAAGGCAGGACTGCAAAGGGTTAATATCAGCCTCGATACGGTTGATGCTGAAAAATACGCCTTTATAACACGCTGCGGAGTTCTTGATGATGTTTTGAAAGGGATAGACGCAGCTAAAAAAGCGGAACTGCTTCCGGTCAAGATCAACTGTGTGGTGAAAGATTCGCATGAAGAGCCGGATGCACTGGCAGTGGCTGAATTCTGCAATAAGAATGGGCTTCAGCTCAGATATATAAAGGAGATGGACCTGCTGAAAGGGACTTTTTCAACAGTAACAGGTGGGTCAGGAGGCAACTGCTCCTCATGCAACAGGCTAAGACTTACTTCAGACGGGAAGCTAAAACCATGCCTGTTCAATGATGCAGGGTTCGATATAAGGGAAATGGGATATGAAAAAGCCTTTAAGGCAGCAATAGAAATGAAACCCTCATCCGGGCAAAGAAACAGAATAAACGGTTTTTATAATATTGGAGGATAACTGTTATGGAAAAACTGACGCATATCGATGAAAAAGGAAAAGCAGAAATGGTTGATGTCGGCCCTAAGGAGATTCAGGAAAGGATAGTCAAAGCCTCGGGACACATAAGGCTTGGCGCTGAAACTCTCAGGCTAATAAATGACAACCTTCTGGAAAAGGGAGATGTCCTGACTGTTGCAAAGATTGCCGGAATAATTGGAGCAAAGCAGACCTCATCTATTATCCCGCTTACTCACAATATTTTTATCGAATGGGTGAATGTCGATCTTTATCCCGATGAAACAGGGATAGTTGCCGAGAGCGAAGTGAGATGCACCGGTAAAACGGGTGCAGAGATGGAAGCGCTGACTTCGGTAAGCATGGCTCTTCTTACGGTGTACGATATGTGCAAGGCAGTTGACAAACTGATGGTCATCGACAAAATAATGGTGACGGAAAAAACCAAAAAATGAGTATACCTGCCATATTCAGGGTGCTGATTGTTACTCTCAGCGACAGGGCTTCGCGTGGCGAGTACAGAGACCTGAGCGGTCCGCGCGCAGAAGAAAGACTCATCGGATTTTTTGAGTTGCAGAACTGGAAATACACCATTGAACGTAGGGTGATCCCTGATGAAACAGATACTCTCAGAGCCCTGATTGAGGAATCGGCAAGGAACTATGACCTTGTATTTACAACCGGCGGAACGGGAATTGGTCCGCGGGATATTACCGTCGACACTGTAAAACCTTTGCTCGACAAGGAGATACCGGGAATAATGGAGTATATAAGGGTGCGCTACGGAACCGAGAAGCCCAATGCTCTTCTCAGCAGGGGAGTGGCAGGCATTCGGGGGAATACACTCATTTTCACCCTTCCGGGATCATTAAAGGCTGTCGATGAATATCTTGACGAGATTGCAAGATCGCTGGCCCATGCCATATATATGCTGCATGGGGAGGACATACATGGTAAACACTAATCCGTAAGACGGTTCAGCGTGTTGATCGTCCTGACACCCACGATCCTGTCGTATCGCTCGCGGGGATTCCGGTAGTAAATCAGAACAGTGTAATCATTCTCCGTCTCGTAGTGGCTTCCCTCAAACCTGGTTGCTACTCCTTCACTGTTCCCATCCTTCATGAATACAAACTCGTAATTGTACCAGCCCTGCTTGAGCATCATAATACATTCGTAAGCCTTCGATTCAGGATTATATAACATCAGGTTGTTGTTGTTGAACTCCCAGTTGTTAAGAGCTCCGGAAACGTACATTTTCCCTCCCTTCAGAGGTTCAGACGAAGGAAGACTGAAGTAGACATACACATAGTCGGCATCAGTGGAGGGATTCCTTTCTTCCTGAACCGCCACATAAAACTTACCGTTGAAATCCTCATTGTAGAAATATGGTTTGTACTCCCTGTCTTCGGCAGGAGCGAGGTAAACATGGTAGTTACCCAAGAGATAGTCTATTTTCCTTACGTATTGCGACTGGTACCTTATGCTCTTTATATCAAAATACCTGAATTCATTTCCCCCCGCGAAAATATTCTTGTCAGTCAGAGAGCTGTATTTCAGTTCATTGTTGCTGAAGAACTCAGGCTTAAGGTTCTTTCTGGCATTGTCCCATCGACCGTTCTGCAAAATAAAGGCAAAAATGTCGCCATATGGATTGTCTATTCTTACCGGCGGCAGCTTCACGGTGAAATCTATCTGCTGGTGCGTGTTTGAGGTTGCAGCCATCCTCGACCTGTGAGCGGCAATGCTGATCCCCGCATTCTCCTCAGAAATAAGGAACCTTTGCGAAAGGACAGGATTGTCAGGTTCACCCATGGGAAAGACTACTATCACATAGTTGCCCGATAATTTTAATCGTGCTCTGTCATTAGGAAAACTTACCTGATAATGTACGTAATTTACTGTGGTGTTGAACGAAAGACTGTAATCTTCAACCGGATTTTCAGGGAAACCTTCTATAAAGTCGTTTGTGAAGATGTCAGATCTTTTCCAGTCCTTGTCGCAGTGAATGAATGTGTAATAATAATTCTCTATATCGTCGCCCAGAAGGTCGAAATTAAGTATAAGCTTTTCGTTGCTTCCCATCGAAAGAACGGGGTATGAAAGATTCCATCCTTCCCTGTAAAGCTGCACCGTTCTGATTTTATCGCTGAAAATGTGATTGGTAAGTACGGGAGTTCCGGCTTCCTGTGATAAAGCACTTCCGGAATTCAGGAAAACAGCAGTAAATAGAGATATGAGCATTCCGTTCCGTTTTGTGGCTAAGGTAAGCATAGTACAAATTTATTTCATCATTTTTAGCATTTTTCAAAAACTTTGCCAAGCTATTTATACATTTGCAGATACTGTTATTTTTTTAACAGAAATCTGAACCAGAAGAATTATTTAATTGATCCTTTTAATATGCCGAGAACTGTCAAACTAAAAAAAGGATATGATATCCGGTTGGAGGGAACTGCCGAAAAAAAACTTGCCGGAACTGTCAGTCCGGCTCTTTACGGAGTCAAACCGATCGATTTCCCGGGTCTTGTTCCAAAACTGGAAATCAGTCCCGGAGACGCCATTGATGCCGGAACTACACTGTTTCACGACAAGGCGAGACCAGAGGTCAAATTCACCTCGCCGGTAAGCGGGAAAGTGGTCTCAGTTAACAGAGGAGAACGCAGGCAGATAATGGAGATTGTTATTGAAAGTGAAGGGAGCAGATTCTGCGAATTCGGTAAATCCGACCCTTTAGGTCTCACGGATATTAAGGTAAAAGAGAAGATACTTCAGTCGGGTCTCTGGCCGTCAATAAGGCAGAGGCCGTACCATGTGATAGCAAACCCAGGCGACAGCCCGAAATCAATTTTTATTTCAGGCTTCGATACTGCACCCCTGGCTCCTGACTATGACTTCATTGTTGAGAATTCGAGCGTTTCCTGGCTCCGGACAGGAGTAAAGGCTCTTTCAAGGCTTACCACAGGGAAAATCAATCTCTCCCTTAAAGCCGGAGTCGACGGAAACCAAATCCTTGAAACTCTTGACAACGTTGCCCTGACTTATTTCTCGGGTCCTCACCCTTCGGGAAATGTCGGGGTTCAGATCCATCATGTCGATCCTGTAAACAAGGGAGAAACTGTCTGGTACATTAATCTGCAGGATGTGATTGCCCTGGGGCGTTTGTTTGATGAAGGAATTTACAGGCCTGAAAGAGTAGTTGCCCTTACGGGTTCCGAGGTGATTGCTCCGCAATATTACAGAATGATATCCGGCGGATCCCTTATACCTCTTGTCGAAGGGAAAGTGAAAAAGGGAAAGCTGAGATACATAAGCGGGAACGTCCTGACAGGAAGAAAGACAGAACCAGATGGTTTTCTGGGATTCTATGATTCACAGGTTACAGTAATCCCTGAGGGTGACTACTCGGAGTTTTTCGGATGGGCAGCGCCCGGAGCGGGGAAATTAAGCTTCTCACGCACTTTTCTGTCATCACTTTTCCCAAAGAAGGTTTTCAAACCCGATACCAACCTTCATGGGGGTGAAAGGGCATTCGTGGTAACCGGACTTTATGAAAAGGTTGTGCCGATGGACATCTATCCCATGCATCTTTTCAAGGCTATTCTGGCCGAAGATATCGATATGATGGAAAACCTCGGAATTTACGAAGTTGCAGAAGAAGATTTTGCTCTTTGCGAGTTTGTATGCCCCTCAAAAATAGAAATACAGTCGATTGTAAGGAAGGGTCTTGACCTTATGAGAAATGAAATGAGTTAGTAACCTCTGATTATTCAATAAGAATGAATTTCCTAAGAGAAAAGCTTGACAAGCTGAAACCTCAATTTACCAAGGGTGGTAAGTTTGAGAAATTGCAGTCGGTGTTTGAAGGCTTCGAAACCTTCATGTTCGTCCCCGACAAAGTGACTTTCAAGGGCTCACATATCAGAGACTCTATCGACATGAAAAGGACCATGACGGTCGTTATCCTTGCCCTTGTTCCTGCGCTCCTTTTTGGCTGTTACAACACAGGCCTTCAGTATTTCAGATCGATTGGAACTGAGCCGGCCATACTTCAGGCAGGATGGTACGGTTTCCTGAGAATTCTTCCTCTTATTATTGTCAGTTATGTAGTGGGCCTTGGAATCGAATTCATTGCCGCCCAGATCAGGGGACATGAAATAAATGAGGGGTATCTGGTCACCGGACTCCTTATACCTCTTATTATGCCTATCGATGTTCCACTCTGGATGCTTGCCCTCGCAGTAGCATTCTCAGTTATACTTGGCAAGGAAATTTTCGGAGGTAGCGGCATGAACATCTTTAATCCGGCCCTGCTGGCCCGTGCCTTCCTTTTCTTCAGCTATCCGGGCTGGATGTCAGGCGATCTGGTTTGGACCGACGGACTCGTCGCGGGTAAAAACATTGTTGATGGTTTTTCGGGAGCGACTCCCCTCGCTCTATCAGCTGCCGGTGAAATATCAAAACTGCCTTCATTCATGGAAATGTTCATAGGAACAATCCCGGGATCCATTGGCGAAACATCTACAATTGCAATTCTGATAGGGGCCGTGGTTCTTATAGTTACAGGAATTGGAAGCTGGAAAATCATGTTGAGTGTTTTCGCCGGAGGACTTGCAACGGGACTGCTGCTGAATGCAATATCGGCCAATACCTATATGGAACTGCCTTTCTACTATCATTTTGTAATGGGCGGATTCGCCTTCGGCGCTGTCTTTATGGCAACTGATCCGGTCTCTGCCTCGCAAACCGAGAAAGGTAAATGGATATACGGATTCCTTATAGGTGTTTTCTCAGTGATACTGAGGGTCCTTAACCCGGCATACCCCGAAGGCGTTATGCTGGCAATCCTTCTTATGAACGTATTCGCTCCCCTGATAGATTATTATGTCGTTCAGTCTAATATAAGGAGAAGACGGAAAAGAGTTAAAGTTGCAATTAATACCAGCGCAAAATGAAACACTTCAGCAACAAATATATCTATACTTTTTCGGCAATTATGGTTGTACTGGTGGCAACCCTTCTGTCGCTTGCTGCAACTCTTCTTCAGCCTGCCCAGGCTAAGAACCTTGAAGTGGAAAAGAAGAGGAACATGCTTGAGTCGATTAATGTTGAAGCGACGCCTGCAAATGCCGAAGAATTGTACAGCAAGTACATAAATGAAAGTTATGTGCTTAATTCCCTGGGCGAACCCCTTGAAGGCGTGGATGCCTTTAATGTCGTGCTCAGAAATGAACAGAGAAAAAAACTTGAAGAGCAGGCCCTCCCTGTTTTCAGGGCAACAGCCGACGGGGGGGAGACAGTCATAATAATCCCTGTCGAAGGCAAGGGGCTCTGGGGACCCATATACGGTTATGTTTCCCTGAAATCGGATATGAACACGATCTATGGCGTTAATTTCGATCACAAAGGGGAGACCCCGGGCCTTGGAGCGGAAATAAACACTTCCGAATTTGAAGACCAGTTCATAGGGAAGAAATTGTTCGACGACAATGAATTCATTTCTGTCCAGGTTGTAAAGGGAGGAGCCCCCGAAGGAAATGTTCACAGTGTTGATGCTATTTCAGGAGGAACGATTACCAGCAAAGGGCTTGAGAAAATGATATTCGACTGTCTGATAAAATATAACGGTTACCTACTAAAAAACAGAATCTAAGATATGGACAACCAGGAAAAAGAGCCGATGTTCTCGGCCAAAAACTTGAAACTGCTGACCGGACCACTGGGTAAGAACAATCCAATTACAGTTCAGGTTCTCGGTATCTGCTCGGCATTGGCTGTTACAGTGAAACTAAAGCCGGCATTAGTTATGGCCCTGTCAGTAACCATTGTGATAGCCGTTTCGAACGTTGTAATTGCTGCCCTCAGAAAATCTATACCCGACAGGATAAGAATCATTGTACAGCTTGTGGTGATCGCTACTCTGGTAATCCTTGTCGATCAGATACTGAAAGCCTACCTCTTCGATGTCAGCAAGCAGCTTTCGGTTTTTGTCGGACTAATAATTACGAACTGCATCATTATGGGAAGGCTCGAGGCATTTGCCCTTGCAAACAAACCCTGGCCCTCATTTCTTGACGGGCTGGGAAACGGGGCAGGGTATGGAATTATTCTTATCATTGTGGCCTTCCTGAGAGAGTTTCTGGGATCCGGAACCATTTTCGGCTATCCCGTTCTTGAGAAGCTGGGATTGTACAAGACCGGTTATGAAAACAACGGAATGGTAATCCTTCCTCCAATGGCGCTGATTTTTGTCGGCCTGATAATCTGGTACCACAGGAGCCGCGATAAAAGCCTTGTTGAAAAACAATAATTAAGGGAAAAATGGAAAATCTTTTAAATATATTCATAAAGTCGATCTTTGTCGAGAACATGATCTTCGCCTTTTTCCTGGGCATGTGTTCGTATCTCGCCGTATCAAAAACAGTCAAGACATCCATGGGTCTGGGTATTGCAGTAATTTTCGTGCTCGTGATAACCGTACCTGTCAATTTCCTTATCGAGAAATACCTCCTGAAAAAAGGAGCATTGATCTGGCTTGGCTCCGGTTTTGCCGATGTTGACCTGAGCTTCCTTACTTTCATGGTTTTTATAGCTGTCATTGCTGCAATGGTACAGCTTGTTGAAATGATAGTAGAGAAGTTCAGCCCGGCCCTTTATAATTCACTCGGGATATTCCTGCCTTTGATAGCAGTGAACTGCGCCATACTCGGTGCATCCCTCTTCATGCAGGAAAGAGAATACGCAAACCTGGCCGAAGCCGCAGTTTTCGGCGCAGGTTCAGGAGTGGGCTGGCTTCTGGCAATAGTCGGAATAGCTGCAATACGCGAAAAAATGAAATACAGCAACGTGCCTGATCCTCTCAAAGGACTGGGAATTACATTTATTCTGACCGGATTGATGGCAATAGCTTTTATGGGATTTATGGGTATTCAACTCTAAGATAAATTTATTATGGTTCTTGCAGTTACCACGTTAGGCACTCTTTTGTACAGTATAATAGTCTTTCTTGTTATCATTTTGATCCTTGTGGCATTGCTCCTCTTTGCCAGGGACAAGCTTAGCCCGAAAGGCGATGTGAACCTTGAAATCAATAACGACCGGGTAATAACTGTTTCACCAGGATCAACCCTGTTGTCAACACTTTCGTCAAACGGGATCTTTCTGCCTTCGGCATGCGGAGGAGGAGGAACATGCGGAATGTGCAAATGCCAGATCCTCGAGGGTGGGGGGGCGATACTGCCGACAGAAACGGGTTTCTTCACAAGGAAAGAACAACATAACAACTGGCGCCTGGGATGTCAGGTCAAGGTGAGGGAAAACCTGAAGATCTCACTGCCCGAAGCAGTGCTTGGAATCAAAAAATGGGAGTGCGAAGTTGTTTCCAACCGTAACGTGGCAACCTTTATCAAAGAATTTGTGGTTAAACTTCCCGACGGTGAGGCTCTCGATTTTGAACCGGGAGGATATATTCAGATCGATGTTCCGAGGTATGAAGTGAGTTACAGGGACTTTGTTATTGACGATGAGTTCAAAGGCGACTGGGATAAGTACAACATGTGGGACCTCAGGGGGAAAAACTCTGACGAGACTTTCCGCGCTTATTCGATGGCAAACTATCCTGCCGAGAAAAACCTTATTAAACTTAATATAAGGATAGCCACCCCGCCATGGGATAATGCCAGGAAACAATTCAAAAATGTCCCTTCAGGAATCTGCTCGTCATACATATTCTCCATGAAAAAAGGTGACAAGGTGATGATATCTGGACCCTATGGCGAGTTCCATATTAAACATACCAAAAACGAAATGATCTATATCGGAGGAGGCGCGGGTATGGCGCCGCTCAGATCCCATATATTCCATCTCTTTCACACTCTGAAGACCGACAGAAAGGTGTCGTACTGGTACGGTGCGCGTTCGCTGCGGGAAATCTTCTATGAGGACGAATTCAGGGCTATTGAGAAGGAGTTTCCAAACTTCAGGTTCAACATAGCACTGTCGGAGCCGCTTCCGGAAGATAACTGGACTGGCATGACAGGTTTTATACACCAGGTGCTTCTCGATAACTACCTTGGCAAACACGAAACTCCCGAGGACATTGAATACTATTTCTGCGGCCCTCCGGTGATGAATAATGCTGTGGTGAAAATGCTTGATAACCTTGGTATCCCAAAAGAGAATATCGCCTTTGATGATTTCGGGGGCTGATAAAACAACCCTTTCTCCGGGTCAGGCAGAATAATCCAGGTTGAATTTATTTAAGATGAACAGAAAAACATTCGGAATCAAAGAGAAGAAAGCAGGGCTGATCCTTCTTTCTAATCTGTTTATGATCATGCTGTTGCTGGGTTCATGCAGCAGAACAATATCCTATGACAATTTTGCCGGATTTGCCCAGGGAACAACATACAGCATGGTGTTCGAGAATGACGGCAGTCTTAACCCTGAAGAGATCAGATCCGAAGTGGAAAAGATATTGCACGACTTTGACCTGTCACTTTCACTGTATGTCGATTCATCAATTCTGTCGAGGGTTAACAGAAACGAGGATGTCGTCGTTGACCCTTACTTTACCGAAGCTTATGAAAAGTCAGTAAAGATATCCGAAATTACCGGGGGAGCATTCGACATAACAGTTGGTCCTCTGGTAAAGGCATGGGGCTTCGGGCCTGATGAGCACAGAAATTTCACAGAGGAAAGACGCGATTCATTGCTCAGGCTCGTGGGAATGGATAAGGTCAGGCTTGAAAACGGCAGAGTGATTAAGAGCGACCCTGACATTTTTCTGGACTTTAACGCCATCGCACAGGGATACTCCGTTGATGTAATAGCCGCTTACTTCAACAGCAGGGGAATAAAAACCTATCTTGTTGAAATCGGCGGGGAAGTTAGAGTGAGAGGAGATAAGCAGGGAGTGCCCTGGAGGATTGGTATTGACCGGCCCGAGGAAAACAACAACATACCGGGAAGCGACCTGCAGGCCATAATTAATCTTAAGAACAAATCGCTCGCGACTTCGGGAAACTACAGGAAGTTTTATGTTGAGGACGGTATAAAGTATTCACATACCATCGATCCCCGGACAGGATATCCTGCCATGAACCAGCTCCTGAGTGCAACAATAATTGCTTCAGACTGTGCTACAGCCGACGGAATTGCAACGGCCTGCATGGTTTTCGGAATGGAAAAAACCCTTGAGTTCCTGAAGTTGCATAACGAATTCGAAGCATTTCTGATTTATTCCGATGAGGAAGGCAAATTCCGGACCTGGGCAACGGATGACCTTAAAAAATCTGTTTCAGAGCCGGGTTACTGAAATAGTGATAGCGGGTCACCTTTTTCAGCTAGTCGCCTCGCCAATTATAGCCTGACTGCTTAATCTGATACTGACTGCTGCTAATCTTCCTCACCGCCATGGATTACTCCGCACGCGGCACATCCATTATAGTTGCCGGCGGGTGTACATCCGATGTTGGTGCTCTTTGCACAGGTAATCCCCCTCTTCCGCATCTCCCTGTTATGACCGACATGAGTGTCGGGAAAACTTCCGTTGCGTTTCAGCAGTATCCTTATTCCAAGAAAGATTATGGCGGGAAGGATAAGCGCAATTGACAATATAAGTAACTTTAAAAACATAAAGATCTTTTGTTCAGTTAATTATCCGGGATGCACTTGTGTCCGGATTACGGCTGAAATCTTCTAAGCCCCGGATTTTTTATGCAATGTAAGGATAATTATCAATTATATATCGTAAATTAAACAACACCACGATTAGTTTGTTTACCTTCTGTCGGAATAAAACACATACTGAAATGGACCATAAAAACTATATTGAGCATTTAAAAATATCGAAGGAAGAAATTCTTGCGGATTTCAGGCTGGCTAACCTAAGCCGTAATCTGAGTGTCATCGGGCGCCGCGAGGTACTGACAGGAAAAGCCAAGTTCGGGATATTCGGCGACGGGAAGGAGATCATACAGCTTGCCCTTGCAAAGCAGTTCAGAGACGGCGACTGGAGATCGGGATATTACCGCGACCAGACATGGATGATGGCTATGGGACTTTACGACTCTGTCGAGTTCTTTCACCAGCTTTACGGAAATACCGACAGGGAAATCAATCCAGGAAGCGGGGGAAGGGTTTTCAATAATCATTTTTCTCTACCCAATATTAATCCCGACGGATCATGGCGCGACCTGACAAAACAGAAAAACTCCTCGTCCGATATATCCCCGACAGCCGGGCAGATGCCCCGTCTTCTCGGACTTGCCTATGCCTCAAAACTCTTCAGGGAGAACAGCGAACTTCATAAGTTTACCACACTTTCACTTAAGGGGAACGAAGTAGCCTTCGGCTCAATCGGCGATGCAAGTACCTCGGAGGGCCATTTCTGGGAGACAATAAATGCTGCCGGCGTATTACAGGTGCCAATGGCAGTCTCTGTTTACGACGATGGCTACGGTATATCTGTTCCCAAAAAATACCAGACAACAAAGGGAAGCATATCTGATATATTAAGAGGATTTGAGGACGAACCTGGTAAGCCGGGTTACAGGATCTTTAAAGGTAAGGGATGGGATTATCCAGGACTTGTGAAGCTCTATGAGGAGGCAATCGAGATCTGCAGACGTGACCATAAACCAGTGCTCTTACATATCGAGGAAGTTACCCAGCCCCTTGGTCACTCCACTTCAGGCTCGCACGAAAGATACAAGAGTGAAGACAGACTGAGGTGGGAAAATGAATACGATCCCATCCTGAAGATGAAGGAATGGATCATAAGCGAAGGGATTGCAGGCTCTGATGAGCTCGACAGGCTGGCTTCAGAAGCTGAAAATGAGGCAAAGGAATCACGTAAACGCGGTTGGGAAATGTTCCAGCATCCCATAAAGATAGAAAGGGACGCCCTGGTGAAGATAATAAACGAGCGCAGCTGCAAATGCGTAGAGGAGATAAAGGAGGCCGCCGTTGAAGATATTACTGAAGATCTTAAAAAGGTGGTATCCCCAATAAGAAAGGATAACTTCATGGCCGCAAGAAAGATTCTCCGGAATATATGCGGTACTTGTGTAAAAGCCGATAACCTGAAGGAAGATCTTCAGGGCTGGCTTAAACGTAATTACAGGGATGCATCTGAAAGCTACAATACCTTCCTTTACAACGAAATGCCTACTTCGGTGCTTAATGTCAGTCCTGTAGCACCGAGATATTCCGATAACGCCGAAGAGGTTCCCGGACGGCAGATCCTCCGCGACAATTACGAAAAGCTGTTCAGTAAATATCCGCTTCTTGTCACTTTCGGCGAAGATACCGGAAACATAGGAGGTGTAAACCAGTCGCTTGAGGGACTTCAGAAAAAATTCGGGGAACTGAGGATCACCGATACAGGCATAAGGGAAGCGACTATACTCGGGCAGGGTATTGGATTGGCCTTGAGAGGCATGCGGCCTATTGCCGAGATCCAGTACCTCGACTATCTTATGTATGCCATCCAGATCCTGAGCGACGACCTGGCAACCACCCATTACAGGACAGCAGGGAGGATGGTGGCCCCTCTGATAATAAGTACAAGGGGGCACAGGCTTGAAGGGATATGGCATTCCGGATCTCCGATGAGCATGCTTATAAATTCCGTCAGAGGAGTTTATGTGTGTTCACCAAGAGATATGACCAGGGCTGCGGGTTTTTACAATATCCTTCTTGAAGGAAATGATCCTGCAATAGTTATTGAACCTCTGAACGGATACAGGCTGAAAGAGAAAATGCCTGAAAACCTCGGGGAATTCAAAATTGAACTTGGAGTTCCGGAAATACTACGCCAGGGAACGGATCTTACCCTCGTAACTTACGGATCGACAGTCAGAATTGCAGCCGAAGCAGTTAAACAGCTTTCGATGCACGGCATCTCGGTTGAACTTATTGATGTGCAGACCCTTGTGCCTTTCGACAGAAAGGGGGTCATAGTTGAATCGCTCAAAAAAACCAGCAGGGTCCTTTTTGTCGACGAGGATGTCCCCGGCGGAACTACAGCATATATGATGCAGGAAGTGCTCGAAAAACAGGGAGGATGGAACTATCTCGATTCTCCTCCCAGGACTCTTACCGGAAAGGAACACAGGCCTGCTTATACGACCGACGGAGATTACTTCTCAAAACCAAACGCCGAAGATATCTTCGATGCTGTGTACAAGACAATGAAAGAGTCGCGCCCGGCTAAATACTGATTCCTTTTCTGAAAATTCAGGAGGTAGCTCCGATGATCTTAAGAAGCTCTGATGCAGCTGCTGCTGGTCCTGAAGTCTCGTAACCATGGATACCAAGTCGGGTGCGCATCTGACCTACAAAAACACCCGATCTGTAAAAGGCGTTGAAATACTTTTCGGCGATACTGTCGTGTGTTTCAACAAACTCCGGAGGGCCGAAAATATTCGCAAAATATGAATTTACCAGCCCTGTTGAGGTGGTTGTACCTTTGCTCATTACGGCGCCCTTCCTGAATACTGCAAGAGCCTCGACGGCTGAGGAGAATTTTTCGATCACAGGATGTGACGGATCTATCTCTTCATAATTATTGGCATAGAGGATGTAATCTATCCGGTGACCCTGAATAATTGTGGCAAAATTGGTAACCGGGATAACTATCCTGGCATTTACCTGACTTGGATTCATAATTATTGACCGGTCGAGATGTCCGTAGGCATAACCCGGCTGGAGATCGTCGAGACGCAGAAAAGCACCTATCTCCGTCCCGAAACCAATTGGACGGCCCCTTTCGTCAAGTTCTATCGATCCCATGTCGTCGGCAATGATCCTCATGTCCCTTATATGCTTCTCTCCAAGAACCCTGAAAGCTTCAAGTGTCTCCGACTTGCCTGCCCCGGTATCGCCTATCATTAGTATGGTGGCTTCCTTGCAGCCATGAAGCAGTATCCTTACCATTGCCCCGTGAAAGGGCATGTTGCCTTCCCTCATAATGATGGAGTTATGAAGAGTAAGGATCATTTTTTTCAGATATCCGAAATAACCGAACTCCAGGCGGTCGGGAATGGCTCCGACAAAAACCGAATTCGCTTCATCGTTGAAGAATACAGTTGGATAGGTAGATAACCCGTCAAGCCTGTTACCACCGACACCGTATATCAAAACCGCATCAGGCTGTTTTTCAAGCTCAGGATCTTCAGCAAGCTGAAAAAGGTTACACATCGAAAGCCCCAGCTCAAAGAAATTTACATGGAAATAAACCATTATGATAAGCTTCCCGACTTTGGCCGGGTAGCATAACCAGTCGTCGGAATTCAGTTCAGCAAGGTCAAGGGGATTCTGATCTATCTTTTTAAAGTCTCCTGTCCTTTTGTTCATAGGCTGCTGGATAACCAGAGGCGGATAGATGAGTATCTGACGGATAACAGGAACACAATTCAGCTTGTTGTACCTGCCGTCTTTCCACCTGATCTCCTTCGGGAGGGAGATGACAGCCATTTCGGCACCGGCTGGTATCTGACGGTAGACAGTGGGATGGCTTCCGGTAATGTTTTCCTGTATGTGCCTGTAAACCGTGCGGATAAGATGCGTCAGATGCTCTATTGTCTCGTTAAAGGTCCGGTACGGCCTCTTGTCAAGCCTGTCACCCTCCGAATCATTTATTATGAACCTGTCAAAATGCCGCCAGTAATCATACAGATACTCGACAAAGCTGTTGAGTTTGTGAGGATCCTTCAGAAAGACTGAGGAGTTAGCGAAAATATGAGGTACCACATTTCCTTCATATTTATAAAGACATGAGAGGGTTTTAATCAGATCACCCTTCATTTCCTCATCAGGATCGGCATTGCCGAATATCTCCATCAGGGGGCTGTCTTTTTCTTTAAGTCTTTTTATACAGTGGTCAATGACAGTCCTGAATTTCTCACTTGCAAGCAATTCTTCGGCAGTCTCACACATACGTTCACGTATGTTCAGCACCGCCTTGTTTCCAAGAATACGTAATGTACTTTTTTGCATTATATTATTAACCAAAACTCGGCAAAAATATTACATTATTTAATTTAAACCTTTTTTATGCTTAATTATTTTATATTTCATTTGGCATGATTTTTATATATAAATATTAGAAATGTTTGGATTTGGTTTTTTATTTTTACAATATGAAACCCGAAATGGACTTATTTGCAATACTGCCTCAGGACAAGATACCGGAAAAAGGTAAGATACTTATTTCTGAACCTTTTCTTCCGGATACGTTCTTTAACCGCAGTGTTGTCTTTCTTACCGATCACAACCCCAAGGGCTCGGTAGGGTTCATTCTGAATAAAAAGCTCGATCTTAAGATCAGTGATGCAGTATCAGGTTTTGAGGGCTGGGAGGAGAATCTGAGCATGGGAGGACCCGTTGCCCCCGACACTCTTCACTATATCCATAGCCTAGGTCACCTGGTACCCAAAAGTGTTCACGTCGAAGGTAATATTTTCTGGGGAGGAGATTTAGACTCCGTAAGGGACCTTATCAGATCAGGATCCGTCAGACCAGGGCAGATAAGATTCTTCCTGGGCTACTCGGGATGGTCGGCAGGACAGCTCGAACGCGAACTCAAAGAAAATTCATGGGTGATAACCCGCGTCAATTCCGAGACCATCATGAACAGCAGGGGAGTTGACAGCTGGAAAAAAGTTCTCAGGTCCTTCAAAAACAAATACCGTGTATGGGCCGATTTTCCTGAATCGCCCGATATGAATTGACAGCTGTGTCTCTTTTAGTGTAAAATCTTATAAATCATTTCTTTCAGAAGATCCCCGGGTTCGGTTCCTGTATCGCCGAATCCCTTTGATTTCATGTCATAGGTCCTCAGAAGACTGATGATATGAATGGTCCGCGAAGCATTGTATCTCGTTGCCCACAGCTCATAGTCCTTCACGAAAAATGGATTTATCTTGAGTGCCGCAGCCACGTTATTTTTCGATTTGTCGGTCAGGTAATGATATGTAAGCAGCTTGGTGAAAAGAGAAAAAAGAGATGCTATGGTAAGAGTTATGGGATTATCTTTCTGATTCTCACCGAAATAGTTGACTATCCTGTTGGCCTTTAGGATGTTCCTTTCTCCGACCGCTTTCTGAAGCTCAAAATTATTGAAGTCCTTGCTTATCCCGATGTTCTTTTCAATAAGCTGACTTGTTATTAAAGGCTTGCCTGCCGGAAGTGTAATAAGAAGCTTGTCAAGCTCATTTGCAATCTTGTGAAGATCGGTTCCCAGGTATTCGCTGAGAAGGGCCGAAGCTCCCGGATCGATCTTTACTCCCTTTGCCATCAGATATCTTTCTGCCCATGGAGCAACCTGGTAGTCGCGAAGCCTCATCGATTCGAAGTAAACACCCTGGGCTTCGAGTGTCTTGTAAAGTTTTGTCCTTTTGTCTATTACCTTGTATCTGAAGTTGATTACAAGAATTGTCGAAAGGAGAGGCTTTTCCAGATACAATGCCAGATCTTCCGTTTTCTTAAGCGACTGAGCTTCCTTAACGATGACCACCTGATGGCTGGCCATCATGGGAAAGCGCTTCGCAGTATCAATAACGGCGCTTATGGTCGTGTCTTCACCATATAAAACAACCTGGTTGAATGCTTTTTCTTCCTCGGTCAGGACTTTTTCTGCAATATAATCGGTGATAAGATCAATATAATAAGGTTCATCGCCCGCCAGAAAATAAACAGGCCTGAAGATCCTCTTCCTGAGATCGGACATTATCTCATCATACGATGCCGGCATATTCAGAATCTTAGGTGTTTGACAGAGATGCCATTGTCTATTATCTCACGCAGGGCGTCAAGCCCTATCTCCAGGTGCATTTCGACAAATTTGCTGGTCACTACCTTATCGCTTTCTTCGGTCTTTATCCCAGTTGATATCATTGGCTGATCCGAAACAAGGAGAAGAGCACCGGTGGGGATCTCATTTGCAAATCCCACAGTAAAAATAGTAGCAGTCTCCATGTCTATGGCCATGGCCCTCGTCTTGACCAGGTATTTCTTGAATCTTTCGTCATATTCCCATACCCTGCGGTTGGTTGTATATACCGTACCAGTCCAGTACTCCTTGTTATGCCTTGTTATGGAGGCCGAAATTGCACTCTGTAGCATGAATGCCGGAAGTGCCGGGACTTCAAGAGGGAGGTAATCATTCGACGTTCCGTCGCTCCTTATCGCTGCAATCGGAAGAATCAGATCACCGAGCTTGTTCTTCCTCTTAAGACCCCCGCACTTACCCAGAAAGAGAACTGCAGAGGGGCTTACCGCACTCAGAAGATCCATTATCGTAGCTGCATTGGGACTTCCCATGCCAAAATTGATGATAGTGATGCCGTTTGCAGTGGCATTGGGCATATTCTTGTCCCTTCCTTCAACTTTCACATTATGCCAGCTGGCGAAAAGCTCAACATAGTAAAGGTAATTGGTAAGAAGGAAATAACTGCCGAATTCAGCAGTAGGCTTGCCCGTATACCTCGGAAGCCAGTTGTTAACTATATCCTCTTTGGTCCTCATATGCATAACTACACTGGTTTAATGATTTTCATTTTTAATATTACCCTGTCTTTACTTAACTTTGTGACCCCCTCAGTCTGAAAAGCATTGTTCATTTACCGCCTGATGACGCGGGGGCTGCACCGGAGATTGCCGGACTAAATCAAACAGTATTCATTATCCGGGCTTAAAAATACAAAAGTAAGTTGAAACAGCTGAATCTTCCTGCATATTCCTTCAGGATAGATGGAAAAGAAGGATCAGAAAGGATATTCGATACCCTGAGAAGGAAATGGGTAAGACTCACTCCCGAAGAGTGGGTCCGGCAGAATTTTGTCAGATACCTTGTTAATGAGGGAGGCTACCCTCCCGGACTTATCGGTATTGAGATAAACTTCCAGCTCGGAAAAATGAAGAAGAGAGTCGACATCCTTGTTCATGACAGGAGAGGAAATCCTGTAATGATTATTGAATGCAAAGCGCCCGAAGTAAGGATCTCCGACTTCTATGAGAACAAAGTCTACGATCAGGTCGGAGAGTATAATTTCGGGTTCAGGGTTCCCTTCGCCCTTGTGACAAACGGTCTGATGCATTATGCTTTCAGGTTCAATACTGAGAAAAATATTTATGAGCACCTGCTGGAAATACCCCTTTATGAAGACCTTTTAAAATTGTTGTGATGATTGTTGTTACGTGTGCGCTTATAAGGAATGACGAGGAAAAGGTTCTTATGGTAAGGAGGGGGCCAGATTCGGACCATCCCTTTAAATGGGAATTCCCCGGAGGGAAGATTGCCGTCGGGGAATCTGACGAAGAGTGTATTATAAGAGAGATAAAAGAGGAACTTTCGATGGATATTGTTATCAGGGAAAGACTTCCTGCAACAGAATATGACTATGGCATAAAAAAGATAGGGCTGATCCCATTTGTTTGTGATACCCTTGATGATATCCCTCTTCTTTCGGAACACATAGAATATAAATGGACAAGCCGGGACGAACTGTTAAATGCAGATCTCTGTGAAGCCGATATGATCGTGGCCGGGAACTATCTCAAGGATTTCTATGCGGAGGTAGAAGCAAATCAGGAAGTTATAGTTAATGAAGAGTCGGAAGACCCGGCCGTATACAGTGAAAGTGAGCTTAAAACGCTGGTTGCAGCCACAATGGGAGCAAAGCAGGCTGAATGGATGGCTCTTTCTGCCGTTGAAAACAATGATATCCTGAAGCGGCTGATAGATTATTCCTATTCCGACGACAGGAAACTGGCATCCAAATCCTCATGGACCCTTTCCAAGCTTTATGATAGTAATCCTGAAGTGCTGAGCAACTACCTTCCCGGTATTGCAGAAAGAATAGATTCTGTTGGTAATGAGAGCGTTCAGCGTTCCTTCCTGCGAATATTATCGCTGAGCGATTTGCAAAGGCTCGGTGAAAGACTTCATGGTATTCTGGCTGACCATTGCTTCAGGATGATACGTTCAGGCTTTTCTGCGATAGCGGTAAAGGCATATTCGATGGAGATCATTTACAAGCTGGCTTTGTTTTATCCGGGTCTGGCAAATGAACTCTCTGCGGCTATAAGGATAATGGAGGAAGAGAAGCTCGCTTCCGGTATCCTTGCCAGGGGGAGGGCGATCCTCAGAAAGCTTGCCGCTTCATCTGAACATTCAGGATCCATTCCGACATAAGCTGCAGGACTTCAGGACTTATCGTCTCCTCAATCTCTCCGTATTCTGCCGGCAATCCTGTTGAGGAATGTTGAAAAAGGTGATTCAACCCCGGAAGTATTCTGACTGTTACCTTTTTGTTTCCACCGGATCTCAGGGCTTTTTCAATGGCTGAAGTGTTGATTCCGGCATTCACCTGCAGGTCTTTCTCTCCGTTAATGGCAAGAACAGGGCATTTTACCCTCTTCCAGTAATCTGCCGGATTGGTCTTTATGAAGTATCTCATCCAGTTGTATGAAGCAGGGTTCAGACCTGCTTTTAACTGATTAATTCCCTTTTCTGTTTCCTCCGGCGATGTCCCCTTTTCTTCAAGGATATTCCTGTATTCTTCAACTATCTTTCTCTCAGCTTCAATGTTATCGGTTTCGCTGACAAGGATCCTGAAGAGTTTTTCATTGATCCTGATGGCCTCTTCCGTTTCTTTTCTGCCGGCTCCGGAGGCAAGACTTATATCCAGATTCTGCCTGTGAAGAATTTCCTCTCCCGGTACACCTGTTCCGGCAAGAGAGATGATAAAAGCGATCTCAGGATTTTCGGAGGCAACAATAGGAGCGATGAATCCTCCTTCACTGTGTCCTGCAAGTCCTATAAAAGCAGTGTCGATCCTTCCTTCAGATTTCAGATACCGGAATGCTGCTGCGGCATCGGATGCAAAATCGGCTGATGTCGCATTAAGCGGAGTCCCCTTCGATCTCCCGGCTCCCCGGTCGTCGAACCTTAAAACAGCAATGCCGTTTCTGGTAAGATGATCGGCAATCACCAGAAAGGGCTTATGTCCAAGGATCTCTTCGTCCCTGTTCTGAGTCCCTGATCCTGTAATAAGGATAACAGCCGGATGAGGGCCTTCTCCTTCCGGCAAGGTAAGGGTGCCGGCAAGGTCAATGCCGGCGGCGTGGTTTGTGAACGTGACATCTTTGACTGTATATGGATAAGGAGGAAGGGGTTCCTGGGGCCTTTTAAGGGTGAACTGTTCCCTGAGCTTTGTAAGTGTCAGAGGCAATGATGTCCCTGCCTGTTTAAAGATCCCTTCAATCAAAGTGTCATTTTTTATCGTTCCGTTGTATTCAGCAAGTAATAATGGCGCTGCTATCCTTATTTCATTTTCATGTAAGCTGACCGGTCCGATTTTTATTCCCTTTGCTCCCTGGTCGGGACTGTCGAGCGTTGCCGTGAGTGAGTCATTCCCGGCTGCAGTGAGATTAAAGATGACCCTGAGGAAGATACCTCCGGCATTAAGCTTTCCCATCCAGGAACCTTCCAGCTCCCGTCCCGCGCTTCCCTGACCCGAGACCTGAAATGTGAGGAGAATTAATGCAAAAACCGTAAAACAAAAGTAATTCTTCATAACAATGAACTTTGGCGGTAAAAGTAATTGTTTTATCCTATTGATAGGTTGCATGATTAGTATAAAGAGCTCCCGGATATTACATATTACGCCCTTCCGGAAGGGAGGAAGTGAATCATAATGACACGACCATGATCAGAAAGAGCACAATATGGATTTCTTTTGTACTTTTGCAGGTCATTTATAATCACCGGGATGCAGAATGTTGATACATCGGGTCAGAAATGTCCCGCACCGCTCATAGCCACCAAGCGTGCCTTAAAGGAATGTGCCGCTGGAGAATCATTTCAGGTCATAACAGACAACCTTACTTCCTTTGAAAATGTGTGCCGTTATCTGACGGATAACAAAACAGAGTATACGTACCTGGTTTCGGATGGAAGATGGACGATTACTGTCAGAAAGGTTGAAGCGGAGGTAATTTCCTCTCCAACTGAAGACTACTGCATGACTGAGATACCTCATTTCCGGAAGGGTGATTATATCATAGCTTTTTCATCCGACACAATGGGCCAGGGGGATGAAGTACTTGGCAGAAAGCTGATGCTTAATTTTATCAAAGCTGTCAGAGATCTCGATGAGCTTCCCGGAAGAATGGTTTTCTACAACAGGGGGGTGATGCTTGGTATTGAAGGAACGGAAACTTCCGATAACTTGAATGTTATAAGCCAGATGGGAGTGAAGCTGCTCTTCTGCGCTACATGCATCGAGCATTACAGGCCCGGAAACATTACCGGAGCAGCCATCCTCAGCAACATGTTCGAAATAGCTCAGGCGATGGCTTCAGCTTCAAATGTCATAAAACCCTGATTAAGACATTTCAGATGAAAGTCGATCTTCTTGAAATGACAGAAAGCGGAGGATGTTCAGCGAAATTACCTCCGGCAAAGCTCGATGAGATACTGAGTTACCTTCCTCTTCCCGTCGATCCGGATATCCTTGTTGGTATAGATACCTATGACGATGCCGGCGTTTACAGGGTAAATGACGATCTTGCACTGGTATTCACCACCGACTTCTTCCCACCTGTCTGCAGCGATCCATACGAATTCGGACAGATAGCTGCGGCAAACTCAATAAGCGATATCTATGCGATGGGCGCAACTCCCATGATAGCCCTTAACATAATGATGTTTCCTTCAGCCAGGCTTCCGCTCGAAGCTTATACCTCCATACTCAGGGGAGGTGCAGATATTGCTGCCGAAGCCGGCCTGAGGATAATCGGCGGACATACAATCGAAGATTATCCCCCGAAGTACGGCATGGCGGTAATAGGGTATGTCAACCCGGGCAGGATAATTACCAACTCGGCTGCCGAACCCGGAGATCTGCTTATACTCACCAAACCCGTCGGATCAGGAGTGATCCTTGCCGCCCAGAGGATGAAAATGGCTGCGGAAGAAGATGTGGGTGAGGCAAAAAGGCTTATGAAGAGTCTTAATAGCACAGCTGCAGAAGTGATGAAGACCTATGGCGTACGGGCAGCTACTGATATAACAGGATTTGGCCTTGCAGGTCATGCCCTGAGGATGGCCAGGGCAGGAAATGTAACCCTGAGACTTAACCTTTCAGACCTTCCCCTCATAGGTGATACCTACAGGCTTGTCGATGAAGGATGTATCCCCGGAGCTTCATTCAGGAATCTTGACTTTGTTGAAAAAGATACGGTTTTTGCAGCGGATCTTGATTATAACCTAAAGATGATAGCGATGGATGCTCAGACCTCCGGTGGAATTCTTATGTGTGTCAGGCCCGGCTCTGCCCCGAGGGCTCTTGAAGACCTTAAGGCGGCCGGAATGACAGAGTCGGCAATTATCGGTTCTGTAAGCACCAGGGAGGAAAAACACCTGATCCTTTCGGAATAGCCTTCTTAATCAAAGACTGCTTCAAAAGAAGCCTGCTGCCTGGCTGAAAAACACAAAGCAATCTGCTTTGCAGTGTTTCTTTCGGCTGAAAGGGGAGGAAGTTCGTCCTTCCCGAAAAAGCCGGCCTCTAGAGTCTCGGTGTTGATTGTGAAAGCCTGCTCAATGAGTTCGCACTCGACGAATATCTTGTAAACAGTGTAGGGATACGGAAAATCATAATGCCTGTCGGCCTGGTGAATCGCTATTATCCTTCTGGGTTTTACTTTTGCACCTGCCTCTTCGAGGCACTCCCTTGCCGCCGACTCGCTCACGGAAGTGGTTACATCAGCCCAGCCTCCCGGAAGAGACCAGGCACCATCAATTTTTTCCCTTACCATAAGTATTCTGTTATCCCTGAAAACGGCCGACCTTATATCGACTTTAGGGGTCTGGTAACCTGTGTCGGATGCGAACAGATCAGTTATCTTTTTAGTCCCGGCTTCAGTGTATTCATTCATTATTTCAACCGAAATGTCCCTAATCTGCTGATAACGGTCCAGATCATAACTTGTCTCTCCGAAAGTCAGACCTGCCTGGGCAACCGACTGAAGCCTCATTGCCCAGTCAATCCACTTCTCTTTCATTTCTCCCTTTGTTGGTGAACGGCTAATGTACCGATTTGTGCCGTATTTAAAAAGACCGAATACGGTCTTGTATTTCAGTTTTCGGATGACTGCAGGCATTAATTCCAAAATTGTAACAATTTCTTAACATGAAAACCTGATAAGGTTTTTCTATGATTAGTAATTTTGCATCGGAGAATCAGTAATGCGTTTTGACGTATAGTATTGAAAAACATGTTCTTATTTAACAGACCCTAATAGTACCTAATAACCCGGCAGGACCGTCATGACTTACCTTTACATTCTGATCACTCTTGTTCTGATTTTTGATTTCATAAACGGGTTTCACGATTCGGCCAATTCAATTGCAACTGTAGTTTCAACAAAAGTACTCTCACCTTTTTCAGCAGTTGCTCTTGCAGCAACATTTAATTTCCTGGCCTTTCTCATTTTCCCTCTGAAAGTGGCAACAACCATTGGGAAGGGAGTTATAAACACTGAAATAGTAACGCTGAATGTTATTACGGCAGCCGTTCTTGCTGCTATAATCTGGAACCTTCTGACATGGTGGTGGGGCCTTCCCTCAAGCTCGTCGCATACACTTGTCGGCGGATTGATTGGAGCTGCAGTTGCAGCAAGCGGATTCGGATCGGTTGTTTATTCGGGAGTGGCGAAAATAGCTCTTTTTATTGTTGTAGCACCAGTACTTGGGATGGTAATGTCTTACATCATCTCTGTGGCTGTCCTTCATATTGTTAAAAACAAATCGCCTTTTGGGGTGGATAAGCATTTCCGGCGTCTACAGCTGGTTTCCGCCTCAGCATTCAGCCTCGGTCATGGAGGCAATGACGCCCAGAAATCGATGGGAATAATCTGGGTCGCCCTTATTGCAGCAGGAAAAGTAACGGAAGATTCCCCCATCGATCTCTGGATAGTACTCTCATGCCATGGAGCCATTGCGTTGGGTACTCTCTTCGGCGGTTGGAGGATCATTAAGACAATGGGTCAGAAAATAACAAAACTTAAACCTTTTGAAGGATTCTGTGCCGAGACTGCCGGGGCAATAACCCTTTTTATGGCAACCCATTTCGGGATACCTGTCAGTACAACCCATACCATAACAGGATCAATCATTGGTGTCGGAGCAACAAAAAGAGCCTCCGCAGTTCAGTGGGGCGTTACAACAAAGATCTTCTGGGCATGGATACTGACGATCCCGGTTTCGGCCCTGATCGGTGCAGCCATTTTCTATACTATCGAATTAATATTCTGATATTAAAGCCGTTCAGCATCGGCTTTGTTTTTTAGTGACATATATGAAGGATTTTCACGAACCGGGCGAAACTGTTTCCCTTGAGAGGGGATCAAGATCAGTGCCGGAAAAGGGAGTGATCCTTAAATTCATTCGTCATTGCAGCGGGTTTTTTATTCACATCATATGAGCAGGAACAATCTTTTGAACGTATTCGTACCAAAATATCATTCACTCTTTCCCCGTTTCGACAGGTACGCCGAGAATCTGGTGTCAGGAGGAAATAATCTGAAACTCCTGATGCAGATAAGGGACAGGGAAAAACAGTCACAGGTTATCAGCCGGATAAATGAAACAGAAAAGACAGGCGAAAAGATATCGCATGAAACATACACCCTCCTTAAGAGCCTGATAATAATTCCTTTTGACAGAGAGGATATCAATGGCCTCTTGAACAAGACAGGCCATTTCCTTAGCGAGATTAACCAGATAGCCAGGACGATGCAGTTCAACGGAAAGGACCAGATATTTGTTTCATTTGTGGGTATGTCAGACCTTATAGCCCAGGCAGCTGAGGAAGCGGGCCGCTCAATAAAAAATCTCCGGGACGCTGCAGGGAACAGGCATAAGATTTCAGCCTCCTGCCGTAAACTGAATCAGCTGACCAAAGGTGCTGAAGAAATCTATTTTGAATCGATAATTGATGTTTTTTCGGGCGAGAATGACGTAAAGGAGCTTACCATGAGAAAAAATATCCTTGAGTCTTTCAGAAAATGTATTTCAACGATAAAGGAAATGAATGAAGCACTGAGAACCATAATAATAAAAGTCTCCTGACTTCCGTGTCTTTCTGATTTTACTGTCCGTTTAATGCCGGGGAAGCGAAAAGAGGAATTCAGTGCCTCCGCCAGCCCTGTTCCGCACACTGATGTCTCCCTTATGAAGGATTATGGCATTTTTCACTATCGACAGACCGAGCCCGGTACCCCCGCTCTTTCTCGACCTGCCTGAATCTATCCTGTAGAAACGTTCAAAGATCCTGTTTATATGTTCCTGAGGAATTCCCACTCCGTCGTCCGAAAATGAAAAGTAATAGAATTTCTTGTCCTCATTGTACTTGACAATCCTTATCGTTGTACCCTCTCCGGCATAGTTTATTGCATTCTCAACAAGGTTTTGAAAGACCGACAGAATGAGTGATTTATCGCCCCTGACAGTTACATCATCACCGATATCCGCCTCCACTCTCATCCTTCTGTTCTCAATAGCCGATATGAAATTATCCCTTACCTCCCTTACTATTTTATGGATCTTTATTTTTACCGGCTTAAAAGATGATCCTGCCTCCTCAATCCTGTTAAGAACAGAAATGTCGTTTATCAGGTCGGCAAGCCTGTCTGTCTGGCCAAGGGTTTTCTCCAGGAAATATTTCATTCTTGCAGGCTCTATGTTCGGATCGTTCAGCATTGTTTCAATATAGCCCTTTATCGAGGATACAGGGGTTTTGAGTTCATGGGCTATATTCGAGGTCATTTGCTGCTTGATGAGCTTGTTCTTGCCGATTTTTGTGATATCCTCGAGAATAACCTCAAAGCTTTTGTCGAGAAATATTACACACTGAACTTTGAAAAATCTTCCGTCCTTTGAAACCTGGTATTCTTTGTTTGGAAGCTCTTCCGAAACTATGTCAATACCGGTGTATTTATCTACAAAGTCATTTACCATAGAAAATTCGGGGATCTCGAAAAAATTCGATGAGAATATTTTCAATTCACCTGAGATAAGATTCATTAGCTGAATGAAATGGTCATTTCTGAAAATAATCTGCCTTTCACTCGAAAATATTGCAACTCCTTCGTTGAGTGCATTCAGGTGATTGAAAAGCTTCTCCTTTTCAATTGCCAGCTCATTTTTGGCCGTAAGAAGGTTGTTGTAAATACTCAATATCTCGGTTCCTATCTCCCCTAGTTCATTATGCGGAAAATCTGAAACAAATGGTTTGTCTCCTTTCAGACTTCTTGTAAAATCCTGAAGTTTCGTAACCGACTCGCCAAACCTTTTTGTAACAACCAGAAGAATAATCCCTAAAATAACGAAACATCCAAGAAGGACCCCAAGAAACGAAAGATTGGCTTTCAGGAACATGCTCACCCTTAAATCGTACACCAGGGCTGCCCTTATGTGTTGGTTATCATATAGTTTTGCATAGTAATAGTAGTTTTGTCCGGTGGTTGATGATCTCCTTACCGCCGTTCCAGAACCTGACCTCTTCGATTCTGAAATCTCGGGCCGGGAATTGTGATTTTCAAGTGATCCGTAGTCGCGGAAGTAACTGTCGTATAAGACTTTTCCTAATGTATCAACAATGGAAAGCCTCAGATTAGGTTGCGGTAGAAGCAAAACCAGAGAATCTATTCTCCCGTAATCCTGCGATTTGTTAATATTGTTGATCTTTAGAAAATTGTAAGTGATCTGAGTTATATTGTTAAGTTCGTCGTTCAGAACGAGGATTCTGTAGTCTTTTTCCCGCTTGAATTGATAAACAACGGTCAGCAGCGCAATTATTAAGAAGATTGAAGAGTAGAACAAGAGTAATTTGTTCCTGAACCTGTTTCTCATTGCCGGCATAATCAATTCCCGAAATCAAAATAGTATCCATACCCGGTCTTGTTCCTGAGATTCTGACCGTAATTTCCCAGCTTTGTCCGCAGCCTCGTAATATTCACATCGACAGTCCTGTCAGTAACAATAACATCATGTCCCCATACTGTCATCAGAATTTCTTCCCTGCTGAATACCTTGCCCTGGTTTTCAAGGAGAAGCCTTAGGATCTCGAACTCCTTCTTTGTAAGCTCAACCTTTTCGTCATTGATAATCAGCCTTTTTCTGACCATGTCCATCTCGATATTGCCGAATTTGATTGTCGACGGAAGCTTAGCCCTGTCCGTCTTCGAACGCTTGAGAACAGCCTTTACCCTGGCTGTAAGTTCATTTATAGAGAAAGGTTTGGCCATGTAATCATCAGCTCCAAGGCTGAAACCTGTAAGGATGTCGTTCTCCGTGTCCTTTGCTGTGAGGAAGATTATCGGGACATTTATCCCCATCTCCTTCCTCAGCTTGTCGGCAAACCTGAAACCCGACATCGGACCCATCATCACATCCAGAAGGATGAGATCAAAGCCCGCGACAGGTCTCTTCAGAGCTTCCTCGGCCGAACGGGCCACTTCAGTTAAATATCCTGCATTTCCGAGATTGTACTGAAGGATCTCACAGAGATCTTCTTCATCGTCGACAATCAGTATCCTTTTATTTTTTGTTTCCATGGGAATGGAAATTAATGTTCCTGCATTTTTCCTGATAAGGTATAAAGGTAATCAAATTGAATTTAAACCGGCCTTAAAAATGCCCGTCAAATCTGGTAGCAGCAGTTCAACGGGCACCGATAACCAATTATGCGTCAGGATACCAGTCTAAAACAAGACATAGCTCAGTTTCAGGTGGTAAGTTATTCCGGGCTCCAGTTTTGTAAAGAACTGGTCGGTCGGATTAAAGGATTTGAATACCGATTCTTTTTTGTCATTAAGCAGATTGTCAACTTTTAGCTCAAGTTGCATCTTTTTTTCTCTTCCCATCTTCCCTGATGCCGTTAGATTCAGGTTGTGGAAAGGCAGAGTGTATATGTCCGGTCTGTCAGCAATACCGACGTACTGAAGCGTTTTTCCCTGGACATTGTAAAAAAGGCCTGCTTCAAAACCTGACCAGAATGCTTTTTCACCGCCCGACCAGGTAATACCGCTGTTGATGATCCAGGGCGACTGACCTGCCATTTCACGGGTCCTGCTGATCGATTGTCCGGTACGTGAGTTCTCTATTCTTGAGTAATACTCAGTCAGGCTAAGCTCGATACCTGACCTGATGACAGATATATTGGATGAGAAATTGAATTTGTCAAGGGCTCCTGTCAGACTGCCAAGATTCTGGCGTACCTCCAGTTCTAAACCCAGTACCTGGCCGTCTCCCACATTTCTGGGTTGGAAGGTACCTGTCTGGGTGGCATATTGTACGATCTCGATAGGTTTATTGAAGTATTTGTAGAATCCGCTGACTGACAGCATCTGGCCTTCTTTGCGATATAGTTCCCACCGGAGATCGATATTATGTATATCCGAGCTTTGAAGGGCCCCGTTCCAGTATTCCCTGCCTGCCACATCGTCGGCATCACGGAACATGCCCCCCACGAATGTCCTGCCGCTGATGGGATCGGCAATTTCCGCAAATGAGAGTTCCTTGAACGAGGGCCTTGCAATGGTACGGGCATAGGATGCCCTCAGGTTCTGGCTTTCGCTGAGCCTGTATATCAGGTTGACCGACGGGAAGATCCCGAGGTCGTCGAGAACCTTGTCGTTATTGAGAACAATTGTCCCAAGCTGATTTTGTCCGGAGTATCTCTGGGTGAATTTTTCCACCCTGACACCGGCAATGATTCTCAGATTTCTCAAAAGGGTCAGCTCGGCAGAAACATATCCTGCACCGTTGCCCGAACTGGCTTTGAACCGATTCGGGTTAGAGGGGAGGAAACCGGCTTCATAGGTGGTTCCGCTTCCGAAATCTGTACCGTAAAGAGGCCAGATATTCTCAGGCCGGAAGAGTTCGTCGGGGTCGCCTGTCAGAGGCACGTTCCTTACGTTGAGCATGAATTTCTTAATTATGAAGTCGCGTTCCTTGTAGGTGTAAGCTCCTCCAAAACTAAGTTTTGCTGATTCTCCATTGAACCTGAATCCCTTTGTTGCATGTACAACGCCGGCGTAATTATTCTCCGAAAGTGTCCTCCATATTCTTTCCGGAAAACCTGATTCGGTATTAATCAGGTAGTTGCCGGGATTGCCTTCAACATAACGAACGAAACGGGCATCCGGATCTTCAATTTTTGAAATCGTTGGAGAGATCTTCCAGACCAGATCCCAATCACCGGTTCTGAATGAGTGCTTCCCGTCGAGAAGGATGTTCGTTAGCGAACGCTGGCTGTATTCGAGGTTGTGCTGGTAACCAGAAAAAACGCTTCCCTGATCGGATCCTTCATAATCAAAGATGCCGGCCTTCGATTCGCCGTTCTGAAGGTGAATGATATTTAAACGGAATTTTGAATGTGATGTTTTCAGGGCAAACCCGGCCAGTCCGCTGAGAAGCACACTGCTTACCCCGAAGTTGCCTTTCTGGAATTCCCTTACTTCCAGTTCGGTCACATCAGGATCACTTGCAAGACCGTAACGGCCATATTCTGCATCTTTATAGAATTCAGTACTGTTCTTGTATGAAAAACCCAAGTTATAACCAAGTGTAACCTTTTTCAAAGGTATCTGATTGCCAAACGAGGCTCCTGCACCATAGTCCATGAAGCTCTTCTGGCTGATGGCTGCCATATCCGGATTAAAACTATTCAGTACTTCACGGTATCTCTGACCCTGCTCTCCTTCAGGATTGCCGATCACTGAAGCAAAGAAGGGAAGGTTTTCTGTTGCGGGAATAGATCTTGTGCCGTCATCGAATCCCAGAAAATCGGTTTTTCCGCCTTTATAGGTCAGATAATCGTTCTTAAAATGATAATCGGGATTGTAACTTGTACCAATAAAGAAGTTGCCCTTTTTCTCATCAGGGAAATCCCTCAGGGCAATATCAATTATCCCGCCTGTAAAGTCGGCAGGGAGCTCTGCACTGAAAGATTTATGGACAATGATGTTATCAATCAGGTTGGTAGGGAAAATGTCCATCTGCATAGTGTTGCGGTCAGGATCAAGACCCGGAATGTCTACTCCGTTCAGGATAGTTTTTGTATAGCGGTCGCCAAGGCCTCTGACAAAAACATATCTTCCTCCTTCAACCGACACGCCCGGAACACGTTTCATCGAAGCTGCTGCGTCGGAATCCCCCATCTTTCTGAAATTGGCCGACGATATGCCGTCGACAAGATTGGGCGACTCCATCTTTATGGTCATTAAAGCACTCTCTGTGTTCCTCTTCATTTCCGCACTGATGGTTACTTCCGAAAGACCGAAGGTTGCAGATTTTAAAAGAAAGTTATCGAGAAGCGTGACATCTCCTGCAGTTACTTTTACTCCGTTTATGGAATGCGTTTCGTACGAAACGAATGAAAATCTTAAATTGTAAACTCCCGGTTCAATTGAGAGATTGAATTTGCCATCAAGGTCC
>MTKZ01075560.1_pt1 | contig 57977 bp, 42 predicted proteins | sample 1042781 | NCBI WGS metagenome assembly MTKZ01 (sample SAMN06212207, study PRJNA360539) | anaerobic digester metagenome | biome: Wastewater treatment plant; material: sludge; isolation source: anaerobic digester fed with sludge from wastewater treatment plant | place: Denmark: WWTP Viborg ...
TGTCCGCCACAGGCTCGCTTGCCGAGGACCTCGGCCTGACGGGACGGGACGGCCAGCTCGTCAGCGGCGACCTCCGTCGCCAGTACATCTCGGAGAACACGCCGCTGGCTTCATTGTTCAACGGCAAGGGGATTCAATATGGCCAGATCCGCCTGAGCGACAGCCAGGGCCATTCGGTCACGCTTGCCCTCTTACAGGACGTTCATCGCACCGTCGGCGATGTTCTTCGGGACATCAATCGGCTGTCGATCGGAATTGAAGCTGCTGTCAACGAGAACGGCGACGGAATCAAGCTGGTGGATACCGCCGGCGGACCGCTTACGATGAGCGTCACCAATGTATCCGGGGGGCGGACTGCGACCGACCTGGGCCTCACCGGCCCCGCGGAAGACGGGGCAATTGTCAGCAGTTACGGCGGCAAGGTCGAGGTGGATGCCGATGACACCCTGTACGATCTGGTGACCAAGATCAACGACGCGGACATCGGCGTACGTGCCGGGGTCATCAACGACGGCTCCGCCTGGGAGCCCTTCCGTCTGATGCTGACCTCCGAAACCAGCGGCTTGGCGGGACAGTTGGCCTTCCACGCGACGCCCGGCATGATGAAGCTTGATCTGCTTACCGAGGCCAGGGATGCGGTGATCGTCGCTGGTGACCTCAATTCGTCCAATGCCATCGTCATGGCCAGCGGCAGCAACACCGTTGACAACGCCATCCAGGGGGTAACGCTCAAACTCGCCCAGACCAGCGACGTCCCCGTGACGGTGAATATCAGCAACGATGTTGAAACCGTCGTCGCAGGCATCAAAGGGTTTGTCGAGGCATTCAACCTCTTCGTGGATAAGGTCGCGGAGTTGACCAAGTACGAGGTGGACACGGGCACAAGAGGGCTGCTGCTGGGCGATGGCACGACGCTGCAGATTCGTGATTCAATCTACCGGGTGCTGCTGGGGAGTGTCAACGACAAATCCCTCAGGTACACCAACGTCACACAGGTGGGGCTCACGCTGATGACCCAGAGCGGCGGGAAACTCCAGTTCAACGAGGAGAAATTCCGGAGCGCCTTTGAGGAGGACCCGGATGCGGTGAATCAACTCTTCACCCGCATCGTCAAAGACGAGAATGGCAAATCTGTTCAGGTCGGAATCGCCGGCCAGCTCGACAACCTCCTGTCGCGGCTGACCAGCAGCGCGGACGGGACCTTGGCTCTTCGCAACAAGACCTTGCAGGATGAGATCGATCAGTACGTGAAGCGGCAGGCCGAGCTTCAGGAACGGATCGACGCGAAGGAAGCCCAGTTGTACGCCAGGTTCTATGCCATGGAGACGGCCTTGGCCTCGCTGCAGAGTCAGCAGAGCGCGCTGACCAGCCTGGCCGCCATGGCCAACTCGACGAGTTGAAGGGTGCGGCAAGAAATCGCTCTGAGAACGTGGGAACAATGATATTTCCGGACGATGCCTTTCTGACGGTGTGTGAGGGGGTACCGTTCCTGCGGGCAGGCGAGGACCTGAGGGTTCCCGGAAAGAGGTGAACCGAGCTTCCCTCATAACCGATAAGATCACCGACGATGAGCCGGGAACCGAACCCATATCTGCGAGACGCCGTCCTGACGGCCGGCCCCGAGCAACTCCAACTGATGCTCTACGACGGGGCTATTCGGTTCACCCGACAGGGTATCCGGGCCATCGAGCAACAGAATTGGGAGGAGTGCTTCACCGCTCTCAACCGGGCTCAGCAGATCGTTCTGGAACTGCTCAACGCACTCAACTACGATGTGGATCGCCAACTGTGCACCCGGATGGCGAGCATCTATAACTTCATCTATCGCAAGCTGATAGAAGCCTGTTCCCGTCGCGAAATCCTGGCTGCCAACGATGCTTTGGGGCTCCTGGAATTCCAGCGGGAGACTTGGGTCATGCTGATCGAGAAGCTCAAGGCGGATCGTTCCGGCGTTCAGTCGTCACCGGTGGCCGACGTCCAGCCGTCCAACGTCGAGCCGCTGTCCTGCAGTTACGGGAAGCTGTGTGTCGAGGGGTGAGCCCCGGAGTGCCTTGACCGGTCTGTACCCCCTTCATATAGTCCCGAACGACTTTGTCTGGACAAGCAACCGTCGCCTTCCCGATGTTTTTTCTGACGTCCAGACGGGGCAGTCGTTCGGTTGCAGCAACAGGTGTACCCGCCTAGGCCGTTCCGGGCAGGAGGCTTCACGATGGCGAATCAAATCGGTGTTCCCGGCAGCGGTGGTCTGATGAGAATCGGATCTTCTTCGGAACTTCCGTTGAAGGCCGGACGTGCGAGGCCGGTGCCGGCCGACCGGCTTGCCCGCCTGGTCAGACGGGGGAAGGCATTATTCTGCCGATGCATCCTTCTGGCCGCGTGCACCGTTCCATGGATGCCGCCGGCCCATGCGCGGAACGTCGCGACAACCACGCAGGCGGCACCGCCCTCGGCGGCACTCGCGAGCCTGTCTGGTATTGCGGAAGTGAGGCCGGGGATGTCCAGCAGCGAGCTGATCGAGTTGGCTCGCCGATTGGCCCAATCTCGCAGGTGGCAGGATGCGGAGAAGATTCTCACCGAGGTGATCCGGCAGGAGCCNNTACCGGCAGGAGCCCCGCAATCTCGCGGCGTATCAGTTGGCGGCCCAGGTGTACGAGATCCAGGCATCGGCGGTTCGCGCAGATGCCTCGATTCCCGATGCGGCCGAGAAGAGCAACACGCTGATCGATCAGGCGGTCAAGACCTACACGGAGTATGCCGGTCCGCTCGCGCTGGAAATGGGTGATATTGCCACGCTGGAAGAAATCTACAGGACCGTGCTGCGAGACGAGCGGCACCGGTACAACCCGCGGGCACTGCTCGGGATCGCACGTGTGATGCGGGCCAAGGGCAGCATGGAAGCCATCGACCGTTACAAGACGTACGTCAATCCGCGCGTCTGTGAGGACGGGGCAAAGGATGCGCAGGCTCATCTGGAACTGGGCAGGCTCTACTACGAACGGAGATACTTCAATCAGGCCGTCAGCACCCTTGAAAAAGCTCGATCCCTGGATCCCGAGAACGCCGAGATTCTTCTGGAACTGGCGAGAGCCTATCAGGATACGGCGTTTCGTCCCAAGGCTCTGGCAGTCGCCGAAGATGCCGTCAGAAAGGATCCGGGCAACCCTGCCTATAGAAGCTTTTACGCACAAATGCTGCTTGCGCAGAGCGGTGCGCAGCAGACAGGGAGTTCGATGTCCGCAGAGAACCGCCGGCTGTTCGATGCTGCTCGGACGGAGATCGACGGAGCGGTTCGGCTGGCTCGCGCCGGCGTTCAGAATGCTCCGGTCGACACGATGCGGTTAAGAGTTCTTCTCGGGTGTTTTCAGGTTCAGCAGCAGATTCTGTCGGTGGCGGCCGGCATCGACCCGGGGGACGTTCGGGTGGTCGTTGAGTTGGCCCGGTGCCGCCAGGAAATCGCAGCCGTTCAACACACAATGCAGCTTCATGGCGTCTTGAGCGATTTGAAGCGCGCGCCGCCGGCCGCTCGCGCCGATCGAGCCTATCTCGAGCTGCTCGCCGATCTTCAGTTCCGCGTGCATCTGGTTCAAGAGGCCGAAGAAACCTGCAAAGAACTGCTGAAGTTGGATCCAGATAACGGCTTGGCGAAGGCGATCCTCGAACAGGTGGCGTCGGCTGGCGCTACGTCTCAGCCGGGACCGGGCACGGCCCCCTCGAAGTAACTGGTGAGAGCCGCCTTCCAAGCCGGGGGCTTCTCACATACAATAACAGGTCCAGCCCGGGGTGCCGGTAACGCCGCTGGGTGATCGGGGTGTGCGTTTCCGGCGGTTGGTCCCAAGCCGTACGAGCAAAACCGCTGACCACAGGCCCGGCTGGTTGAAAGGCGCTGCGGAGAACGGGCGCGCCGATGCAGGCAAGCGGTATTGCATCCGCGCCCGATAGATGGAAGGATCAGAAGGTATGTCAGATTTCAGGATACAGCCGTCGCAGCGATTGCTGCGGCTGCCGCCGTACCTGTTCGCGAAAATCAATGCCCTCAAGCACAAAAAACGCCAGGAGGGCATCGACATGATCGATCTGGGCATGGGCAATCCGACCGACCCCACGCCCCAGCCCATCGTCGACAAACTCTGCGAGGCGGCGCGAGATCCTCGCAACCTGCGATACAGTGCTTCCAAGGGCGTGTTCAACCTGCGCCGCGATGTCGCTCGACACTACCACGAACGGTACGGAGTTGAAGTGGACCCGGAGACCGAGGTCGTGGCCTGCATCGGCAGCAAAGAGGGGATCAGCCATCTGCTGCTGGCAATGCTTGGACCGGGCGACACCGCCGTCGTTGGAGATCCCGCCTTTCCCATTCACGTCTACGGCGTGGCCCTGGCGGGCGCGAACGTGATCTCGGTGCCCTTGGGCAACGATGAGGCTTTCCTGGAGCGGATTCGCTACGTGGTCCAGCATCTATATCCGCGGCCCAAGCCCCTGATCCTCAACTACCCGCACAACCCGACCGCCATGACGGTCGACCTGCCGTTCTTCACCAGGACGGTTGCACTGGCCAGGGAGTTCGGCGTCGCCGTGCTCCACGACTTTGCCTATGGTGAGACCTGCTTCGACGGCTACAAGGCCCCCAGCTTCCTTGCCGCAGAGGGAGCCAAGGAAGTGGGCGTCGAATTCACCACCATGAGCAAGCCCTACAATATGGCCGGCTGGCGCATCGGCTTCTGCGTCGGCAACCGGACCATGTGCGAGGCGCTTGGGACGATCAAGGGGTATTACGATTACGGCATCTTCCAGGCGGTTCAGATCGCCTCGATCATCGCCCTGCGACATTGCCGTGACTTTGTTGAAGAGCAGGCTCAGGCGTACCAGCGGCGGCGGGACGTTGTCCTGGAATGGTGCGAACGCCTCGGCTGGCAGGCGGAGAAATGCCGGGCGAGCATGTTTGTCTGGGCGAAAGTCAGGGACGAGCACCTGGCCGGTCAGTCGTCGATCGATTTTACCATGCGGATGATGGAAGAGGCCGAGGTGGCCCTGGCTCCGGGGCGGGCCTTTGGCGAGAACGGCGAGGGATACGTTCGAATCGCCCTGGTGGAAAACGAGCAGCGTCTGCGGCAGGCGATGCGGCAGATTCATCGTGCGCTCAGCAAGACGCCGGTCAAAAGCGCGTCGGTCAAACGCCGGCCTGCCGACCCCGGCCGGATCCCGCAGCCGTCGGAAGTGATCATTCCCGACGAATAGGAGCCGCCGGTCCGGCGGTCTCGAATCGTGATAGCCATCGTAAACTACGGGATGGGAAACCTGCGCAGCGTGCAGAAGGCCCTTGAGCAGGTTGGGGCCTCGGCTGGAATCGTCTCCGCGCCGGCTGAGGTCGCCCGCGCCGAAAAGGTCATCCTTCCCGGTGTCGGTGCGTTCGGTGATGCGATGGCAAACCTCCGCGAGAGAGGTCTGGTTGAACCGCTGATTGAGGCAGCGCGGTCCGACCGGCCGTTCCTGGGCATCTGTCTCGGACTGCAACTTCTGTTCGACGTGAGTTACGAGGAAGGCGAGTTCGAGGGTCTGGGCATCATCCCGGGCCGGGTGTTGCGCTTCAGTTTCTCGGGTCGGCCCGAGGCGGCCGGCCTCAAGGTCCCGCACATGGGATGGAACCAGGTCGCCTGGACCAAACCCTGCCCCCTGCTCGGTAACCTGGCCAGCCCGCAGTACTTCTACTTCGTCCACTCGTTCTACGTGTCGCCGGTCGATTCCTCTGTCTCCTGCGGCCTGTGCGACTATGGGGGGCTGTTCACGGCGATGATCTGGCGCGACAACCTCTATGCCACGCAATTTCACCCCGAAAAAAGCCAGAAAGTCGGCCTGAGGATTCTTGAGAACTTCGCTCGGTTGTGAAGGGCTGCCCGCCTGCCGAACAGAACCTCCTTGTCCTGCGACGGCGTTCGCGTCGGTTCCTGTTGTCGCTTCAGCCGGTTGCGATCGCATCAGTTGAGCACCGATGCACGCAGGCTCCGCGCTCGCGAACCTGCAAACCGTCCTTGACGGGCACCCCCCCTGTTCGTGGCCCCCATTGGCCTTGCTGATCAGGCTGAGCCTTCGAGTGCCCCTGACGCGGACCGCCTTTTTGCGGGCCGCAACCGAAGCCCACTGTGATCCAGAAACATGCGCGCAGAATGCACACCAGTCACGACGGAAGAGACTACGGCGGTTCTTTTACGTCCCCGGCGCGGCCTACTTGGTGGGCGCATTGGACGGTTCCGTCGTCGGTTGCGCTGCCGGTTGCGTGGATCGGATCTTGGTGGTCAGTTCGATTTGGGTTGATGCGCCGGCAGGGCGACTTGGACTTGAGGGAAGACCGCCAGCGGCCTGGGATCTGACGGGTATCCCTCGCGACCATACCTATTTTTTGCTCTGAAGTCAAGGTCTGTTCATGATGGCTCAACCGCGTCCGTACGCTACAGGCCATGCCGGAAACTAAGGTGAGCAGCGAAATAAGTATGGTGTCCCCTGATTACCGAAGCGCGAACCCTCCCCTGGCGAATCGTTCCGTTGATCACCGAATCCGCCGTCTGAGACGATCGTCCCTGCAGTCCATCTTGCTCAGTGATCCTATCCATGCGCGCCCCGACGACGCTCGGATGTCCAGGCACTTCCGATCAAAAGCGGGAATGCGCGGATTCAACGCGAAGTGAGGCGTTACTTCTGGGGCCAGGATCCCAGACAGAGAGACCGTTGTTGCTCTGTCCAGGCCCGGAGGTCGGCGGGCAGGGTGGCTTCTTTCAACGCCCTGTCGAACCACTCAAGGGCCTCGGCCTCGCGGCCCAGTCGCCGAAACAACTCTCCCAGCAGATACATCGCCGACGGCCGATTCCCGGCAGGTACCAGATCGGCGAGCAATGCCCGTTCGAAGCAGTCCGCCGCCCGTTGCTGATGCTCTCTCTCGCGAGCTATCGACTCCAGCATTGTGGCCATGCCGGTCCGGAGATCGTCCGAAAAGAGGCCGGCATCGGCCTGCTGCAGGCGGCGGAGGATCAAATCGGCTTGCGCGTTCTCGCCGTGTCTCCTGAGGATCAAAGCGAGGGCAAGCTCGATATAGGGCCGCTGGTAGCGGGTGAATCTGCCCGTCAGCAGGGCCTCGCTTGTGCGCGTGGCAAGCTTCATCTCGACATCCAGCTGGTTGTCGGTCGGGCCGAGCGGTGGCCGCCATCGTTCGATATAGGCGAGGGCCCGCTTCAGTCGCGAGTCGGGCGGAAGGTGGGATCCTTTTTCTCGTTCGACCCAGGAGAACCGCAGGTGCAGCCAGGCAATCGCCTCGTCTGATTTGCGCCGCCATTGGTAGCAGGTCAGCGCCAGCGCATAACGCGCGGAAGCATCCAGCTCGCTGGGATGACTGTCGGGGCCGAAGCCGGGCGGCAACGTGAGTCGCGGCGATCGGAGAATCTGATCGGTAACGTCGGGCGGCAGCGTCACGCTCGGATCGAAATCCGCCAGATAGCCGCTGTATCCGCAGCGCGGGCAGGTGGAGATGCGGTAGAACTCGGGTTGCACCCCCAGTGACCTGGCGAACAGGTCGCGATCCACGCCCCCACGCGTGTTGCTCCGGACGCAGACGACGGTGGTGAAAGCCTTGCGACACGCCGGGCAGTCGAGCTGGGTTCTCCCCAACATGGAGAGAGCATCTTCCCTGTCGGGTGCCGGGCCGGCGAAGAGGGCGGTGATGCATAGATAGAGTGCGATCATAACGATCCTCGTTGGGCACCGGCATTTTGTACCGGCGTCTGCTGGATGGCAACCATGGCAGCCCGGCCGCGTGGAGGAATCTGCGAATCACGGCGGAGACGTGTCTGCATTCCGGCAGGTTATGTCTGGTGAGGCACCTCGGGCGCCGCGACGCTCAAACAGAGCTCAACGCTTGCGGCGGTGGCGAGGGAACAGGTAGAAGCCGGCGGCCGCCGCGGCCAGCAGGGCCAACATGCCCGGCTCCGGAATGGCCGTCGGCAGGATCCGGTCCTGAGCTTTTTCGCGGCAGGCCGGGCAATCAACATCGAGCAATCCTTCGGGAATGATCACCTTGGACAACAGATCGCTCGACGGTTGCTTGTCCAGCAAGCTGGCCAGAACCGAGTTGTTGATCAACTGCGCCAACTCGTCGTCGTTCAGCAGTTGACCGGCTTGCAGACGGGCGATGAGCTGCTCGATNNGATCGGCTTGCAGACGGGCGATGAGCTGCTCGATGCGACCGCCGCCCAGGCTGAGGCCCGCCAGGGTGCTGTCGAACGCCGCGAAGGGGTTGTCGGTTCCGAACTCCTCGAAGAACGGGTCGGTCACGACTGCCGCAGCGTCCAGCCAGATATTCCCCGAGAGGTTAATCGGGCCGATGTCATAGTCGAGCCTGGCCGAAAGGTCTTCAATCTCGCCATGCTTGTTGGTGGCTGTTGCCCGGTTGGATGCCTGAAGAGTGATGTCGTAGAAACCCCACGCGTTCACGTACGTGTCAACGTCCAGCAGCAGGCTTCCGTCAATGACCACATCCTGGACGTCAAGGTAGCTTTCGTAACGGTAATCCAGTGGAGCGCCTTTTGTGTTGAGTGCGAACCTGACGGCCGGCACGAGTCGTTCACTGTAGGTAGCGCTCATGGCAACCGCGCCGCTCTCCATGACCAGGTCGCCGAAACCAAGATAGAAGTGCGTGTTGTTGTAGTACGGCAGCCCGGTGTCGGGGTCAACGATGGACACGTTCAGCGTGTAGCCCTTGCTCAGGGGGTCGTACTCTTTTCCGAACCTGACGCCGTAGAGCTGGAGCCCGTATCGCAGATCATCTCCGATTCCGGCCATGGCCACGTCAGAGACACCCACGCCGATCAGAGCGACCAGTGCAGTCGTCAGTTTCAGTTGCGGGGTATTCATGCTCTTATCTCCCGTATTCGCCGTCCGGTATCAACGGACCGGCACCCGCGATGGCCCGCACATGCGCGAGACCAGCGCAAACCCCGGCCTCAGAGTTACCATCATTGTATGTTCATCGACCGTCCAGCGGAAGGTGTTCAACTCAAGAGTGCTGGCGAAATCGGAGCTTATGCGTTTTTTCGGGCTGTTGATGCGGGATGGAGGAATCGCGCTCTGTTATCGGACGCTATCGCCCGCGATTTCGATGAACCTCAGAATGCTTCGCACCCCGAGCTCGAAATCCCGAACATGGAAGAACTCGTTGGGACTATGCAGGTTGCAGTTGGGCATGGCGAAACCCATGAGCAGGCTGTCGGCCCCCAGGACCTTCTTGAACAGCGGGAGGATCGGCAGGGTTCCGCCTTCGTGGGCCAGGACCGGTTCGCGTCCAAAGCCCTCGGCCAGGGCCTGTCTTGCCATCTGCATACCCGGAGAATCAGGTGGACAGAGGTAAGCTCCGCATGTGGACCGGGTGGCGATGGTCAATTGGACGACCGGCGGGGCGGCTCGCCGGACGGCCTCATCGAAAGCCGCCGAGATCTTGTCGGGTTCCTGATACGCCACCAGACGCATGGAGATCTTGGCGCTCGCGGCGGCCGGTATGATGGTCGCAGAGCCTTCTCCCGTGAAGCCGCTGACCATTCCATTGACATCGAGCGTCGGTCGCACGCCGCATCGCTCGGCGCTGGAGAAGCCCTCCTCGCCGTAGGGGGCCCGGCTGCCGGTGGCGGCCAGCAGATCCGCGTCCGAGATGCCGCATGAGGCCAGCGTGCGCCGCTCCTCGGCGGACAGTTNNGACGTCGTCATAGAAGCCGGGTATGGTGACCCGCCGATGCTCGTCGTGCAAAGAAGCGATGATGGTCGCCAGGACATTCGCCGGATTGGCCACCGCACCTCCGTAGACGCCGCTGTGAAGATCGTGAGATGGGCCCCGGATGGTGATCTCCTTGTAGACCAGCCCGCGAGTGGAGCACGTCAGGGCCGGCGTGTCGGCATCCAGCTTGGCCGTGTCCGAAATAAGGACGTAGTCGCAGGCCAGCTTCTCGCGGTTGGACTCGATGAACCCCGCCAGGTGCTTCGAGCCGATTTCCTCCTCGCCTTCGATGAGCAGCTTCACGCGCACCGGCCAGGTCGTCCCGGTGTCTTTCCAGCAACGCAGGGCCGCCAGATGAATCATGACCTGCCCCTTGTCGTCGGCGCTGCCGCGGGCATAGATGGCCCCATCGCGAATGGTCGGCTCGAACGGCGGGCTCTGCCAGAGGTTCAGGTCCCCGACGGGCTGGACGTCATAATGACCGTACACCAGGAACGTTGGTGCCCCGACGACCGGACCGGTGTCGGCAAACACGGCCGGGTGGCCGCCGGTAGCCAGGATCTCGGCCTGCAGGCCGGCCTCGACCAGCCGGTCGCGGATCCATTCGACGCATCGCTGCATGGCATCCGCGTGCTCAGACAGGGTGGAAATGGTCGGGAAACGCAGAAAGTTCAGCAGCCCGGCGAGCCAGGCGTCTTTGTTCCGCTCGAACAGCAGTGTTGCGGCTCTCGAACTCATCGCGGCACCTCGCTTGGACGGCCATCAGATCGACCGCGAACATATTAAGCGGGATGTCCGGCTTGGGAAACAACTGAGCCGCCAGACTTCCATGGATGCCAGCAGAACATGGGCAGGTCCGGATATCAGGTGCGGGGGATATTCGGGGCAGTCACCCATCATTGACACCCGGGGACGTGACTGTTTACTGCCCGTCCGCCGGTTCGACAGCCTATCCGGCCAGTTCCTGCATTCTGGCGATGTAGAGCGGCACGTCCTTGTAAGGATCGGTGCCTTCGTACTCAAGGGTGACATAACCGCGGTAGCCGGCCTCGCGGATGATCTTGAAGATCCGGGCGAAGTCGGCGGGCTGGCGCTCCTTGGTGCCGGGCTTCTTGATCACTTCCGTCTTGAACTGGCAGATGATCGCGTGGGGGGCGGCCTTGGCGATGTTCTCGTAAGGGTTCTCGACGAAGTTGCCCGTGTCCAGATTGATGCCCAGCCAATCGCTCTTGACGGCATCGAGGATCTTGATCACCGCGTCGGCCGTTTCGGTGAGGTAGCCGTGGTTCTCGATCGCCAGGAAGACGCCTTTCGAACCGGCATACTCGCAGGCCTTTTTCATGCCTGCGATGGCATTGGCGAAGTCCTTGTCTCGTCCTGCGCCGGGCTGAGCCTTGCCGGCGAAGACGCGGATCGCCGGGGCCCCGAGCTTCACGCACACGTCTACCCAGTTGCGAACCGCCTCAAGCTCCTTGTCCAATCTCGGACCGGGCGGGAGGCAGAAGTTGTTACGCGTGGGGGATGCGCTGATCTCCAGTCCGGCCAGGAAGATCTTTCGCTTGAGATCGTACAAGTATTCGTCGTCGGTCTTGAGAAAGTAATAGGCCGTCGGTTCGATGGCATCGATGCCCAGCTTGACGCAAAGGTCAACGAGGTCGAAAAGCGACATTTTTCCTGGTTGGCCGGGCTGGTCCAGGAACTGGCGGAACGAGTAACCCGCCAAGCTGATTTTGAACCGTTTGGGGGANNACCGTTTGGGGGATTGCGGCCGATCCTTTGGATCGCCGGCACCGGGGTCCGCAGCACGGGTCACGCCGGGGGTGAGCACGGAAGCCGACATTCCGGCTGCGGCGGTCAGAATCTGGCGGCGAGAGAAGGGACCGTTGTTCATGTTTGCTGCTCCTCGTTTGCGCGTCCGAGCGGTGGCGGGGTCAACACTCCCGATGCGATGACCGGCCGGGCACGCGGATGCTCGGGGTATTATGAAGCACATACGCCCCGGTGAAAAGGCAACCGACNNGAAAAGGCAACCGACGGCCGTTCTTCTTGTCAACCCGGGCCGCGGCCGGGTTCAGGGAGGCTGCACGATCGCACGGAGTTGTGCCGTCCGACAGGGCCAGGTGCGATACAATACCCTCGAATGAAGAAACATCATCAAAGCCGCTCTGTCTGGATCCGCGATGACCGGCCGGTTACGCCGGAGGAAGTGGCTTGGCTGAAGACGCCCGCGGCACAGGCGGTCTGCGCCGCCATGATGGAGGACGAACCGGCGGATACGCCCGCGGCGATCGAGCGGTGGCGAGAGCGGCTTGAGCCTGAGCAGGTCGCCGCTGCCTGGAACCAGGTGCTCTTGAGACGGGCGGGGCGAGCCAAGTTCTCGCGGGCCGACGGGATGCTGTTTGACCGCGTCGGCCTGGAGCAGGCCAGTGACGAGGTGGTGGCGGCCCATAAGGCCGGGCGGTTCTCAGATTGCGGACGAGTGGCGGATCTCTGCTGCGGCATCGGTGGCGATACGCTCGCGCTGGCCGCGAGAGCCGAGGTCACGGCCGTGGATTGGTCGCGGTCGCGGGTTCTGATGGCCGAGCATAACGCGGCAGTCTATGGGGGAAGGATTGTCGGTAAGGTTGGCGACGTCCTGATCCAGAGGCCGGACGCGGATGCCATCCACATCGATCCCGATCGACGGCCGGCGGGGGCGCGCCGCCATGATCCCGTTCTTGCTTCACCCGATCTCGAAGAGCTCCAGCGACTGGTCGAACACTATCATCACGCAGCCATCAAGCTCTCGCCCGGGGCCGATCTCAGCCTGTTGCCATTCGACGCAGAAATCGAGCTGATCAGTCATCGGGGCGAGTGCAAGCAGGCGGTCATCTGGACGGGGAGATTCAAGCAGGTTGATCGGCGGGCCACCGTGTTGCCGGGCGGAGAAAGCGTTGTCTCTTCGGAAGCAGACCTGCCGCAGTGGCCCGAGCCGCGGGCATTGCGGCCCGGATGCTGCCTATATGAACCCGATGCCGCCGTCATTCGCGCTGACCTGGTCGGGGCGGTCGCGAGGCGGTTTGAACTGGCGCCGGTTGACAGGCGAATCGCCTACCTGCTGGGCAATCGAAGGGTATCCTCCTCGCTGGTTACGCCGTTTCAAGTGATCGACGTGACGGACTTCTCAGCCCGCAAAACGCGAGTATGGCTGGCGACTCACGATATCGGCAGGGTGGAGATCAAGACNNCTTCCGCCTCAGGGGTCGCCATGAGGCAGTCCTTTTCCTGACGCGCGTGGCCGGTCGACCGATCGCCATCCTTGCCGAGCGATTGCATCGTTGACTTCATTACCGTGCCCGGTGCGCCCCGCAGACAGCATACAGCCCTCCTTCGCGGTTCATTCCCCGAGTCGGTGCAGGAGCGATGCCGCGGAGAAGGGCTGTGCTGTTCCGGGCCAGGTTGTCGAAGGTTCGCTTATCCCCACTTGCCCTTGTTCATGTGGCCCTGCAACTCGGTCATCGACAGCTTCATCATGACATAGCACGCCTGCAGGCTTTTCTGAAACACGTCCACGCAGCCGGGATCGAGGTTGTCCTGAATCCCGTCTTTGCATGCCCGCTCGATCTGCCGGGCCAGGTCGATCACATGGGCGTGGAGCATGTTGGTTCGCCGCGAACGCTCGACCAGGTTCGCCGCGTTGTCGTCCAGGGCAGTGAACTTCTCCGCCGGAGCCCCGCATTTCGGGCACACGGCCGGGGGGGCGTCGCCGTCATGCACATAACCGCACGAACATTTGAACTTCTTCTTCATGTTGTCCTGCCTTTCTTGCCGTCTCGACGGTCACCAATCGCGCCTCTCGGTTCCGAGACGGTCGCTCAAGCTTAGGCGACTACCGCCCTTCGGGCAAGCAGAAACCTGGGGCGGTTCTCGGTGGNNGCGTTGGCGTCCTGTGGCGGCGGACCGCCCGGCCTCACGGAATCTGTGCCAGGCAAGGGGTGCCCGGAGATTCTCCCTGGATTGAGGCCGATGACTCTACACCGTGTTGTCGGCTGCTCGGCTAGGTCTTCTCCACGATTCCGCATTTCGCGCGGACGAATTCGGGATCAAGATCAGCCCCGCATTCCCATTCGACCGTATCGAAGGCGATTCGCACTGGTCGGAACTGATCGAGGTCCTTGATCTTCTTGAACACGCCGAAGTCCAGATAGGGCTTCATGTCAAGAATACCCTCTGCACCGTCCTCAAAGACAACGGATAGAGAGAAGTCGTCGTTCGGATGGACGCGCACGATCGCTTGATACATTCGAAGACCCTCTTACTGTAGCGGCTGAATCCTGAACGGCTCATCCCCATTCATCACCAGATTCCAGTTAGCCATCAGTTCCTCTTGACGCAATTCTACCCAGGCCTGGACAAGTCTGCGCTGCCGGGGAGGAAGGGAACCCTCAATAATCTCTCCCGTCCGTATGTCAACTGACGCCTTGAATTCGTTGTAGAACGCATGAAAGTGCGGGGGATCGTGCTCACCGGGCGCAAAGTAAAGCCGAATGATGATGCCATAGAACATGGATATGGTCGGCATGTGGCACATCTCCTTTGTCCGTCGAGATTGTCTCACCGCGACAGGCGATCCAGCAACCTTTCTCTCTGCCCCTGGGCCCATATCTGTTATTTCGCACTTGCGCCACAGTGTACCCGCGGTCCGGTTCGCCAGACAATACCGGGTTGACGCGGTGTCTTCCGCAAGGCGACCACGACTCTGCTTACCGGGATGCCTTCACCTCCTGCCACAGCCGGCCGACTTGCTGTTCTCTGGGCTCCTGCGATTCCTCGTAGGAGGCAAGCGTCTTCTCCAACCCGTCCAGCAGGCGGGTCGCGGTGTCGAGGTAAGATTTGTCCGCCGCCGCTTGAGATTTCTCTGGCAGGGGAGTGATCTTGGCGGCTGCCTTGAGCTTGCGGCGCTGCTGGATGGTTGCGATGCAGTCTGCCGCCAGCCGTGCGTGAGCGGCCTCGTAGTCGGCGGGGATCTGCTCCCGGGCCAGGCGGTCGTGAAAAGCCCTCAGCCTGGCCAGCCTGTCGGCGAGCTTGCCGAGTTCGGGGTCATCGACGGAGATAGCAGGCCAGGGGCTGCCGATCTCCGCACCCCCGGGGCCTGCCGGCGAGCCGGCGTCTCCAAGCTCGATGTGAATGAACGACGTCTCCTGAACCGCCCCGTACGGCAGCATGACCGATTCGGCGTCGAAGTTATCATAGGCTCGGACGTCGATCTGGACGGCTTTCACCGGCCCGCTTCCGGCAGTCGAGATGAACAGCCGCGATTTGCCGAAGCGAATCGGGAACTTCTGCTCCAGGGCGGTGATGCCTGGCGGAATATGCGGTATCAGCCTCAGTCCCTCCGCCGTGTACAGATACTCGAACAGCCCGCGGATCAGGGCTGCCGAGGGGCCGAATGTATCGTAGCACAGGTTGATCGGCTCGCCCGGCTGATAGACGTTGTCGCCGAAGTCGACCAGCGGATTGTCCATACGGAAGGTCCGGGCGAACTTCATGAGCTGCTTCATGGATTTGCGGGCATCCTCGTGTTTGCCCAGGCGGTAGTAGGCCATGAGCATGCGGGCCTCGCAAGTCGACCAATGGCCGCCGTTGACCCACCGGCCGAACTCCCACAGGCCTTTCGGCTGCTCGTACATGTCGTCGAGCGACGGGTAATTCGGGATGACGAAACCGTGCGGCCGCAGGCCAGGAATGGACGCTATCTTTGCATAGATTCTCTCGGCTTGAGGTTTGTCCACGACGCGGAAAGCGATGGCGTCGTGGTTGGGCGAGGTCTCGAAGTAGCCGTGTCTGGCCGCCCCGAAGACGCCGTGACGCGTGCCGTCGGGGTCGAGGCTCTTGATGAAGTACCCCTCGTCGGTGGTCACCTCGGGCAGGCCTTTGCGAGCCAGGTCGCGCCGCTCGGCGTACAGCTTCGCCTTGTCAGAAAACGCCGCCAGTTTCTCCAGTTCGATCAGCCGATCCAGGGCCGCGATGTAGGTGATCGACAGACCCGCGAGGTATGCCTTGTCGTATGTGCCGTCGGGCTTCTTCCAGCCGGCGTAGCTGGGGGCCAGCAGATTGCCGGCCGCTCCGGCCAGGAACAGATTGTTCTTTCGGTCGCGGCGTGACTCGATGAAGTTCGCGCTCCGCTCCAGCTTGGGCAGATACTTGGCGATCGCCTCCGGGTCGCGGCTGATCAGGAGCAACTCGGCCTGCATCAGCACTCCCGCGGCGGTGAACTCCATGCCCCAGTCATGGATGCCCACCCGCCCGTCGCCCTGTTTGGCGACGAACCAGCCGGGACTGGCCGCGTCGCACAGGCACCCGTCCGGCGGCACCCACTCAAACTTGGGCCCGTTGCCCATCTGGAACGGCCGGGTGGTCGTGCCGTCACCCATCTGGTCGAACCACAGATCCTGCGAGTTCTGCAGAAAGGTCGTCATCGGCTCGACGTAAAACGGCAGCGCGCAGTACGTCGTCCCGTAGCTGTTCTGGATCCACCATGCCCCCCACGTGGGCCCTTCGACGAGGCCATTCCACGCGGGCGTGTAGAGCATGGGCATGTTCTGGAATTCGGGGTCGGGGGCAAACATCCGCCGGGCGATGTCGAGCAGTTGGAGATATTCTACGTCCCCGTTGCCTGAGAAGTACTTGCCGGAGAATCGCTCGGCGGCCCGGCCCGGCCCGACGGCCGCAAAACAGATGGTTAACAAGGCGGTGAAGAGAGTGAAGTGGTGTTGACGGGGCATGTTGCACCTCCGTGGTTGCGATCAACGTGCAGACTATACCGGAGCGCACCGATCGAATCGAGCCGGGTGGCTCAGGTCATTCGTGGACCTGGGTTGACGATTGTCGGCGCGCGTCCAAGGTGCCGACGAGGGCGTCGGCACGACAGTGGGGCCGACGCCCTCGTCGGCCCTCGTTTGCCGGTTGGCAAACCCCTCGCCGCCTGTGGCTCATTTGGCGCGGATGATCCATGCCGCTATCTTGAGTCTGTTCAGATAGGATACGCCCATGGATTTGCTCTTGCACAACATGCCGTCGCTGGTTTTTGGTGGGGCGGGGGGCATCGGAGCGAGGATCGCCCGTACGCTGGCGGAGGAGGGGGCGCTGGTACACATTGCTGACCGCGACAAGGATGCAGCGGCCAGGACGGCATCCGCGATCGGCCGCGGGGTGGTCGGGCTGGGCTGCAACATCTGCGACCCCGAGCAGGTGCAGGCGGCGGTGGACCAGGTGGTCCGGGAGTGTGGCGGCCTGAAGATCGCGGTGCAGGCCGTCGGGCTGACGCTGGCCAACTACTTGCCCGACATCACCGAGCGCGACTTGGACGTGACTTTCGACACGAACATGCGGGGTACGCTGTACGTGGCCCGGGCGGTCGTCGAGCCGATGAAGAAGGCAGGTTACGGCCGCCTGGTGCTGATCGGATCGGCCAGCGGGATGAAGGCCTCCGCCGGCCTCGCCCTGTACTCGGCCAGCAAGTTCTTTCTCCGTGGGTTGGCCCAGGCAGTCGGCCTCGAATATGGCCCGTCGGGCATTACCGCCAACATCATCTGTCCCACCGACGTCTATCCCGAGGGCGACGAACCGGCCCAGAGCTGGCACGATCCCACGCTGGTGAACATCAGTTGTCGCAAGGAGGGCGTGCCCGACCTCGAGGCCCTCAAAAAGAAACGCATCGCGGCCAACCCGATGCGACGAAGCTGCACCGCCGCTGACGTGGCCAATCTTGCCGCATTCCTTTGTTCGCCGTTGGCCGGCTTCCTCAACGCCCAGACCATCGGCCTGACCGGTGGAGCACTGACCAGTTGAACTGGCCTGACCGCCACGCCGAACCATACGCAAGCGATATTCGACTCCGCCTCGATGCTCCTTCAAGCGACGCTGTCCAATAAGAGTATGGATCTGATGTAGGAGCATCCGGACCGGCGTCAAGCAGGCGAAAGCATAAGCAGGGCGAAGAATCGGCGCGCGGAACCGCTCCCCTCGATTGCTCGCATCGAGAGGAGCGGTTCGTCCAAAGCAGTTGCGACCGTCAAGTTCGGCCGACAGAAGACTGCCGACCAACTCGGCACGATCGAAGCAGTGTACTGAGACCGGCCCCGATCTTCTTCGCCACCACGGTCGCGTGAACCAAGTTCGCCTGCGGGCTAATTGATGCCCGTGGCATCGAAGTACTGCCCGCTGTCCACGGCCGGGACGCTGTCGGCCGGCGGCACGGACACGCTGCACGAGGAGTAGCCCACGTTTCCGCACTGGTCGGTCGCGTAGACATGGATGGTATACACCCGTCCGTCGCCGCCGCCGCCCCGCTCGTTGCGGAGCTGCACGCCCACGATCGTACCGTCGATCGTCCGCAGTACGGAGGCGTCGGGGAATGGCGAGGCCTTGCCAGCGCCCGGCGGCAGCGTCGTCTGCTCGTCGCTGGTCACTTTGATCTCGACCTTCAGATCACCGCTGCAGTTGTCGACCGCCGTGTAGCTGAAGCCGACATCCGTGTAGGCCAGATTCGGCGGCGAGAGCACGCTGGTGGTGACCGAGCAGCTCACCTGCGGGGCCTCGCCGTCGATGCGGATCCCGACGCCGCCCAACGAGGTCTCGTTTCCGCAGTCGTCCGCGACCTTGACCGATCCTTCGACGTCGCAGGTCGCCCCGCTGAGGTTGGCCTCGATGGTCACCTTGCCGCAGTCGTCGCTCGTCTCCACGGCCTGCTGAAGTGCGGAGATCGCGTCAGTGGCATCCTGGAAGCACTGGCCGCGAATCGCCGGATCCACGAAGACGTCCGGGCCGAAGGTATCCTCGTCGCACTCATCGATCGATTCATCGCAGTCGCTGTCCTGCCCGTCGCAGCCGTGGCCCTTGCGCGACTGGGCGGGGGGCACGCAGCACAGCGCGTCGATGATGATCTTCGTGTTCTCGTACGCTCCCTCGATCTCCGCCGAATCGACCTGATTGGTGAGTTCCTGACAGGCGTCCAGAACCACCTGGGCGGCGGCCTTGACGCCATTGGCGATGCCGGCCGCGACGCAGAATGGGGCGTTCGTGCCCTCGCCCAGGATGACCGTGATGTGGTCGCAGGCCGCCTGTGCGGCGATCGCAGCGACTTCGGCGGCGATCTTCGCCGTCGCGAAAATCTCCACATCATCGTCGCTGCAGCGTTCGTTCGGCTGGACGTCGGCGAGTCCCAGACTGGTCAGGAAATCCAGCAGGCCGCTCGATGGGTAGTCCGGCTCGAACGGCTCGCAGGGCGGAGGAACTCCGATGATCGATTGGGGCTGGAACCCGCCGTCCGGGCCGGCCGCACCGGGATCCGCGAGGGGGCCCCCGTAGACGCTCGCCCCGGACCGCGCCGCCATCCGATCGACGACCTCCGCGAACCCGCTCGGGTCAGGCCAGGCGTCATACAGCACCTGCAACGCCTCCGCATCAAGAGCGGCTATCTCAGCGTAGAGGTTGCCGGCCGGCCTCGTTCGAGCCTCGGTGATCTCGACGAACTTCAGCAGTGCGGCCCGGAACCCTTCCGAGTCGATCGCCGCGGACCCGGTTGTCTGGGGAGCCCCCGAGGACGCGTCTTCCTGGGCGAGTGCGCCCGAGGACAACGCCATCGCCGCCGTGGCTCCCAGCACCAGGACTCGAAACCGGTCTATTCTTCGATTCATGATCCTGCTCCTTCTCTGCATGGACTTGGTCGGGCAACAGCACCGTCCACGCGACGGTGTCGATGCCAGTACCGACATTCTTCGAATCGCTCGTTTTCCCGCTCCGGCAATCTGACGAGGGGCGCCGCGACGCTGCTTGACTTGCGCGTTGCAGCCTGAGTGATCCGCCCCCTATTGGACGTCGCTTAAACCTGGAAGCATTTTTAACCAGCACAGAGCCCGGCCCGGCAGGCCTTTCGTCTCGCACGTCGAAAGGTGCGACGCGGCAAACAGGCGGGAGGTGACCCGCCTGCCTGCCGCGTCGCGTTGCTTCATGGGCCGTGGCATCACGGCGTCAGGTTATCGATGAGCAGATCGACGTAACCGCGAATCTCGATCTGCGCGGTGCAATCGACGATCCAGTCGTTACCATTGGCCGCAGCCCCGCAGCCGTCGACTCTGGCTCGCAGGTTCTGCAGCAACTGAATTGCCTGCGTGACCTTCCCGTCGGCTACCAGCTTCTCCACGTTGTCCAGGATGGCCAGCATGGCCGTTCGCAGGCCGTTGTCGGCATCCTTGATCGCGCTGGCGGGCAGGTCGTTGATGGCGTTCTGGAGGAACTCTGCATCCTGTCCGTCAGGGATCCCGTCGCCGTCACTGTCCGGATTGAGCGGATCGGTGCCCAGATCCACCTCGATGCCGTCGCTGAGGCCGTCAGCATCGGTGTCCGGATTGTTCGGGTCCGTCTCGCCGGGGTCGAGCGCGCCGTTGTGATTGGCATCCTCGACGCCATCAAGCAGATCGTCATCATCGCTGTCGGCATCCAGCGGATCGGTCGGGTTGGTGCCGTTCACCTCAGTCCCGTCCAGCAGACCGTCATTGTCCGTGTCCGCGTCCAGCGGATCGGTCCCGTGCACGTTGACCTCATCGCCGTCGTTGAGGCCGTCGTTGTCCGTATCCGCGTCGTCCGGGTCGGTGCCCAGGGCAATTTCCTGGCCGTCGAGCAAGCCGTCGTTGTCCGCATCCGGGTCGATCGAAAAGACGATGGACCCCAGGTTTGGAACGACTGCCAGCGAGATCGCCGGTATCTGAGGTGAGAGCAACGGAACCGGCAGAAAACCGTTGGCCACGCGATCAGCAACGAGCGGACCGGCCGGGTCCGGAATCGCACTGCCGATCGTGGCATCCAGGCCGATATCCTGGAAGATTTCGCCCAGGCTTCCGGAGAACACGCTCACCGGGTCCGGCTCGGAGAAGACATCGAGTACCCCCAGGAAGTCGATGATCAGGTCAAGGTTGCCCGAGGTCTGGAGCCAGTGGAGCACCGGCTGGAGCGTAACCTGGACATTGCCGACGGGTGCCGCGGGCAAGGTCAGCGAGCCGTTGAGGCTCTGGCCGGCTGTTTGCCACTCGACGACCGGCAGGATCGACGGGGGCGACGTCAGCGTTGCGCCGGTGACCGCGACGCCGGCCGCAGCGCCGCCCAGCCCAGGAAAGCCGCCGGGCCCGGCAGGGGCCAGGGTCAGGCTGCCGCCAAACCGCGCAGACATGAGATCACCGAGGACCGGGGCCGAGAGCGTCACCGTGCTGCTGTCCAGCGGGATATTGACCGGCGAATCACCGCTCAAAGGAGCGACGAAGTTCGCGGAACCGGCCAACAGGGTGAGGTCCACGGTGGCCGGGCAGTTCAGGCAGCCGGTGAAGTCGACCGTGACCGGTCCGGCCACCGAGACATCGAAATCCACCGGACCGTCGGACGTGGGCGTGTACTGAATCTGGAAGGCCACGCTCCCGCCGGGTACCAGGCTGGAGCGATCATAAGTGAATTGGATGTCCGCGCCCAGATCGGTCAGGATGTGGACATTGGCATTGATGTCGATGTCGTAGGAAAGGGCGTCCAAGCAGCAACTGTCAGAAAGGTGTTCGGTGAAAGCGCCGGTGGCGCTGAAGCCGAGTCTTACCGAATCGGTCTGGGACACGGACTGGGCCATCGCCGTTGCCGCACTTCCCAAGAACAGCAGGATTCCGAGGAACTTGATGTATTTGAGAAACGTCATTGGAGATTCTCCTGTGAGGTAGAAGAAACACTACGAAGCAAACATTGCATACCGGGCATGTTCAGCACGTCCACGCGGACGGTGCGGGGTCGGAGGGTAAATCACTGTTCGGCCATTGGGATTCCTGTTCAGGAGGGCCCCGAATCAGCGAGCGCCCCGCGGTAAATGACTCTCGCACGGGCCACTGAGGTTGTCTTCTATCCTGTCTCATACGTGTGAGGCACACGAGTCTGCGATTCGGTAGCTGCCTGAGCCCAGCCCATGCATGGACCTGTCCTTTCGGACAGGCCTGCCGACGCGGGTAGGGAGGAACCGATGCTTCGCTGGGGACTGACTTCCGTGCAGCTCCAGCCTTGTTTCTCCGCGTTTTGCGACCACTGTGGGTCATCTGTTCCCGTGGTACGGCTCGACCGCTCATCCGCTTTCCACGTCGACACAGGCAAGAATGGCCGTCGCGCAAACGCGCCCGCTCAACAAACGGTATCCTAGACAGCGCGAAAACACTGACCAGTTATCTCTGGGGCAAACGATCCATTATGAAGTATTCGTGCCATCCGGTTTGACACGCGTGTGGCGCGCGGCGCCGCCGGCTGGGCACACCCGCGCAACGAAAGCACGACGAAACGTCGCCGATGACGGACGCTGGTGTATCGGCAGAGATGCGCGCAGGAGGACAAGACGAAGATGACGAGTCGAAAATCGCGGCCGTCATCGAGCTTTGTCATAAGGAGCGGGTCGCGAGGCTGCTGGGGACTGCGGCGGGATCGTTTCGAGATAAAGCAATCGGAGTGCCCGTTCATCGGCCTGGCTTGACACAGGCCGACGCCGACGGTTGCCGCTCAGGCAGGATCAGGTGTGTGCGGGCTATGGTCGCTGTGCGTTCATCCTGAAGCCGTACGAGGAGGGCTCCGCGCTGCCGCCAGGCAGGCCCCGAGGCATGGGTCAGTATGCCAGCCGTACGTTGATCGATCCGCGATGGGGCGGCAGGCTCAGTGTGTCGTGCGTGAACGCCGAAACAGGTTGCCCGTTTACCGTCGCTCCGGTAAGCCGCCGGCCCGCGGGATGGCGGAGCCGTATCTCGACCGACGCCGGCGGCCGTGCGGCGGGTGTATCGAGCTGCATCCGAATCTCCCCGGCCCCCTTGCCGGATTCGATCAGAAACGACACCGCCTCGAAGGTCGTGGCGGCGTTGCGGACCTCGATGCGTTTGCCGGCCTCCAGCCAGGCGCCGGGGATACCGTGCCCGATGAGAAGCCGATCTGCCTCTTCGCGCAGCAGCATCATCCGAAGGAGGCGAAGCTGCTGCGTGCCTGAGTAGAGGTGCGGAGTCGTGGGAGTCGGCTCGCCGGTGATGATCTGCGTGACTTCGACGCCGCAGTACGTGTCACGCCCCATACCGTACGCCAGCGTTCCGTAGAAGCCGAGAAGCACGCGGCGCACATCATCGCGCCGCAGGCAGTTCAGCCAGTAGCCGTAGGTGTATGCGTGGTCCACGCCGTCATCAAATTCGCACATGCCGAGAATCAGCCCCCGCCGTCGTTCCAGCGCGCCGACCACCCACTGCGCCCGTTTGTCGGCCGCTTCCAGAAACTCGCTCTCGAGAAACATCGACGCGACGAGCCCGTAGTAGCCGCCTCCCCTGTCGTTCGTGCTCTTGAGCAGGCGGTGCGTGTCGGGCTCCATCGGCAGCAGCTTCATGCCGTCCCGCTCAGAGACGGCCGCGTCCATGGAATGCAAGATATCGTTCCGGTAGGAGGCCGCCTCGTCGGCCAGTCGTCCGGCCTCCGCTTCCATGCCGATCGTCTGAAATGCCCGCGCTGTCTGCTGCAATCCGACGCAGCAGTATGCATCAGCGTAGTAGTTGACCGTCTGCGACTGATAGTCCGCGTACGGCGTGAAGCGGATCAGGCCGTACGTCACCGTTTTCGGCTCCGCGGCGGTGCTCGTTGACCGGCGGCGCTGGGCGACGACCCAGTCACACATTTTCAGCATGTTTGGGGCCATCCTGCGGAGCCACGCCTCGTCGCCGGTCATGCTGNNGCCTCGTCGCCCCTCATGCGATAGTGCTCGCACAAGGCCAGGAGCACGGCCCCGTGGTCTGGCAGGCCGTAGTTCACAAAAAACAGGCCGTCCGGGCGCAGGAACGTCAGCAGGGATTCGAGGTACCGGCGGGAATCCTCGTGACGCCCCCACAAATCGAGGGCGTGGCAGTACAGCGCGGCGGAATAGCCGTAGACCTGCTCGTAGAACCCGGCCCCGTCGTGTGGCTCATATACGTCGCCCTTCTTGTCCACGTCCAGGTAGTTGTAGGCGAGCCACGCGCGATAAGCATCGTTGATGCGCGGTTCCGGCACATTGATCGCCATGCCACGATTCAGCAGCTCGCTCCAGCCTTGCGTGACTTCCTCAAGGCGGTTCTCGAATTCGTCGGCGTCGATCTCGGAGGCCGAGGCGGCCTTCAGCGGCAGGGCAATCTTCAGGCAGACCTCGGCCGTGCCGCCGCGAGCAACGCGGAGATGCCTCGACAGCGGTTCCTTCACGACCGCATCGGGCGTGAACCGCAAAACCACGTTCAGGTCTTTCTCCCGGTCGGCCTGGTTCGTGACTTGCAGGCGGCAGTAGGCGTACAGTTCCCTGTCCGCACTCAAACCTTCGGACCAGCCGAAGACCGTTTCGCGGCACGCGAGCCGCTCGTGGTTCCACTCGGCAACCACCACGGGCAGGTAGCCCCGTAGGAGATGCTTGGTGCACCCGCCCGCGCCGAAGCGGACCGGCGGCGTTCCCAACTCAAAAAATGCAACCGTGCCCGTCTGTTCCCACGTCGGCGTGTCGTCGGGAATTTGAATGGTCCCGTCGTATTCCACGCCGATCTCGTAGAGGTGGTCCTTGACTCCGACCGCCTCGCGCGGCTTGGACAATGCGGGCAGCACGGCGGCCACGGCGTCATGGGTGGGGTCGCCCGGCCGGCTCAGGATCTGTGTGCCGAGCGGATCCTGGTCCTTTTGCTCTTGAGCTCGCCGCTCCTCCGGCGTGATGGTCATGCGGGCGGCATCCGTCCTCTCGACGACGACGTGGCGGACAAAAGACGTCGCCAACGGCCCCCGATCGCCATAGTCGCCATCAAGGTCTGGCTGCGTGGCATCGAGGCCGAACCCTTTACCGACCACCAGCAGGGCGGGCGGGCCGGACATGCTCTCGGGTCTGGCGACCAGGAGTTCCGTCTTCCAGGCCCCGCCGTCCGCGCCTGAGAGGAACCGTATGCAGTCCTGGCCAAGCTCGATCGCAACAGGGTGCCATTCCGTAAAACGGCATCGCGTCAGGTCATGCTCGCTGCGCTGTCCCTCAGAGGTGATACAGGCGTAATACCGGCCGTCGCCCCGCGGTATGATGCCCATCTGGCACCAGGTGCCCGGCGACCAACACAGAAACAGAGACGTGCACCAGCTCACGCCCGATGCCGGCTTGATGCTGCACGACGCGCGCACGTAATCGATGTCCAGGCAGCGCTCAATGTGAGCATGTGTATTCTCCGCCGCGCGGATCTCCAGCGTGCCGTTGTTGATCGCAATCGTGTTGCCCCCGGAGGCGTCAATGCCCCATTCGGGGCCGCACTCCGGCCCGACGAACGCCTCGCGCAGAATGACATCGGTGGTTGCCACCGTGCAGCCAGTTGTCCCGATGACCGCCCACAACAATGCATACGGTAGAATTCGACGATTGATCATGCCCGCGACCTCTTTGGATAACCTTGCCCGGCTGCGCCGCCGGTCATCGTTGGGTGATTGTACAGTGTCCGCTCGAAGTGCGCCAACCGGCCTCTTGTTCCTTTTCGCCGTACCTCGCGCGTTCTGGAACAGCACCATGATGGGGGGTGTCTTGCGCGGCGATCCGCGCCCCTGGCAGACGCTTACGGCTCGTGGTACGCTGTCGCCCGACCAGGCTTTGTTTCCAACCTTTCTCTGCGTGGTCAAGGAGTCCTTTCGTGAATCCCGGTTCTGGAGTGTTCATGGCAGTAGCCGGCGGATTGTTGATGGGTAGCTTCAGTCTGCCGATGAAGAAGACCGACCGCTGGTCGTGGGAGGCCACCTGGCTGGTGTGGGCCGTGGTTGCCCTGGTGATCGTTCCATGGGTCGTTGCCCTGTGGACCTGCCAGGACCTGGCCTCGGTATACGCGGGGACCGGCAAGGGAACGCTTGCGACGATCTTCCTGTTTGGTGTGGGGTGGGGTCTCGGTGCGATGACGTTCGGGCAAAGCATCTCTATCCTCGGCATGAGCCTCGCCTTCGCCGTGAGCATTGGGTTGACACTGGCTTTGGGCGCGTTGATTCCGATGACCCGTCAGCCGGAGGTTTTCCTGACGGCTGGCGGCGCCACCATCACCGCCGGAATCATCTTGGGGCTCGTCGGGGTGATCGTCTGCGCGGTCGCCGGCAACCTGAAGGAGTCTCGAGTGAAGGGCGAGGCCGGATCGGTCTCCACGGGCGAGCAGGCGGCTGTCTCCAGAGGCGCGTTCGTCAAAGGCCTGACGCTCTGTATCCTGTCGGGTGTTTTCAACCCGATGATTAACTTCGCCAATGCCTATGCCGAGCCTCTCAAGCAGGCGGCCGAAAGGGTGGGGGCGTCGCCCGGAGGGGCAGCGGACGCCATCTGGGCGGTGGCCCTGCTGGGCGGTTTTCTTACCAATGCGGTCTACTGTTCAATCCTCTTGAGCCGGAACCGAACGTGGTCCTGCTATCAATTGCCGGGAACCGCCGGCCACTGGCTTCTCGCAGCGCTGATGGGTGTGACCTGGGTCTGCTCGATCATCCTGTTCGGGCGTGCGGTGTCGCTGATGGGCCAACTCGGCAATTCCGCCGGCTGGGCAATCACCATGGGGTGCTGCATTGCCATCTCCAACGTGTGGGGAATTGTCAGCGGCGAGTGGCGCGAAGGCCGGGGCAAGCCCCTGCGGACCATGTATGTCGGCCTGGCGGTGATCCTCACGGCCGTCGCGGTCATCGGCTATGGCAACTCGCTCAGGTCGTGAGATTGAACGCGTCAGGACTGCCCGAACAGGTCTCTTCTGGCCATCAGCCCGAACGCTCCCCCGGTATGGATGAAAACCGGTGTCTCGCCCGGACGCAGATCGCCGTTGCAGATGGTGGCCAGCATGCCGGTCATGGCTTTGCCGGTGTAGACCGGATCGAGCAGCATGCCCTCGCTTCGGGCGACCGAGCGAATGGTCTCAACCTCATCCGGATAGGGGATCGCGTATCCTTCGCCGATGAAGCCGTCGATCAGGTCAATCGGCGTGTCGGCCTCGCGCAGTCCAAGGTCGAACCGCTCGTTGGTCTGCCGTTCGAGATTGCGGATGTCTGCGTTGAGGATCTGGACGCTGTCGCTGACCGGTACGCCCCTGATCCGCCAGTTGCGGCAGCCCAGCAGGGTACGCCCGATGCTCAGGCCGGTGTAGGTGCCGACCGAGCTGACCGCGCAGTAGATCGCCAGCGGGGTGTCTCGGCCGATCTGCTCGATCAACTCAGCGACGCATCGAATGTAGCCCCAGCAGCCGAGTGGGATGGACGCTCCGACCGGGAAGAAATACGGCCGGTGCCCCGCTCGCCGCTCGGCTTCCATGGCCGTCTCAATCATCTCGGTTCGACGGCCGTTGTATTCATCGGGGTGGTGGATGGTCACATCGGCTCCGAAGAGGCGATCGAGGAACAGGTTGCCGTCGTCGGCGGGGTGGGGATCGGGGCAGCGGAGCAGCAGTCGCACGCGCAGGCCCAGGCTTGCACCAGCCGCCGCGGTGGCGCGGCAGTGGTTGGATTGAAAACCGCCGTGCGTGACCAGGGCGTCCGCGCCCGAGGCGACCGCGTCGGCGAGAATGTATTCAAGCTTGCGGATCTTGTTTCCGCTTAGTTCGAAGCCGGTCTGGTCGTCTCGCTTGACCAGCAGGCGCTGAATGCCGATCTGCCGAGCGACGTTCTTGAGTTCCACCACCGGCGTCGGGATTCGGGCGAGCTCGAGACGTGCCGGCTCCTTGGGATGCAGTTTCTGGCCCGTTGCCATCACTTGTTCTCCATGCCGACTCGTGTGACAGAGCCGTCCATGCCGGCCACGTAGACATGGCCGCTCTTGTCCAAGGCGACGCCGGCCATGACGTGCAGTTGCGGCGTCACCTGGTATTGCCAGAGCAACTCCCCGTTCCCGGCATTCAATACGACCAGCAGCCCTCGGTTCGAGCAGGCGTGGACGCGGCCGTCCGCCTCGACCGGCGGGGCCGGGAATCGCCCCATGGGCACCTCGTCGTTTTTCCATATCAGCTTGCCGGAAGCGTCATAGCGGCTGACGCCTTTGCTCAAGCCGCGTGCATAGAAGCCCTTCTTGTCGGCCGTCAGAACGATGGCCGCGATTCCCTCGCTGATTTCGCCCTGGTACTGGCCGTCGAGCGAATACGATCCCAGCCGGTACGACCGGTCGCAGACAAAGAGCCGGTCGCCGACGACGATTGGCGAGCAGTCGGCCGGGGCATAGTAGCGCGATTTCAAGGCTGGTTCCGAACGGTGGCCGGCCGGCCCGGGCACTTTCCAGATCAGATTGCCCTCGTTGGCGTCGATGCAGTAGACAAGGCCGTCCCACGCGCCGAAGTAGAGCCGCCCGTCGTGCAGCAGCAAGGATTGCTCGATACTGAAGGCGGCGTGGCGCATCGACCAGATGTTCTTGCCCGATCTGCGGTCGATGGCGTGGACGAAGCCCTCCAGATCGCCGACGTAGACGCGTGACTTGTCAACAGCCGGTGTGCCGTAGACGACGTTGGCTGCCGTGGGTGGCTTCCACTGCCAGAGCGGGCTGCCGTTGGGGCCGATGGCGTGTACGCCCTTCTCTGCCGCACTGATGTACAGATCATCGCCGGCTTGGGCGGGCGAGTGCAGGATCTCGACGCCGGTGCTCAGCAGCGAAGTGATGGCGGGCTTGGGCTGTTTGAACGAGATCTTGACGACCTCGCCGGCGGTTGTGCAGACAATGGCGTCCTGATCGGTGGTCACCGGCGCCGCCTTCGCGCCCGCGGCCATTCTCGCCACCCGGCTCTGCAGTCCGGTTTTCTTGCCCTCGTAGGCGAATTCGCACGCGCGATCAAGCTGGTACTGGCCCATGTCGGCTGTGACGCGAAGGAAGTGTACTCCGGGTGGCAGAGAACCGACGGGCAGACTTCCGGAGAACGTGCCCGCCGCATTGCCGCTCTTCAGTGTGACAGCGCCTTTGTCGTCGCCGTTGACGGAGGCCGTGACCGACTTGGGCTGGCCGCCGCTGATCCGAACGCGCACCGCCATGCCGGGGGTGCGAATCGTCGGCAGGCCGTTGCGACCGCTACCCTTGACAGCAGGCAGCTGGAATTCGAGTTGTGCCTTGGCGGGTGGAGCAATGGGCTTCTCGATCAGAAGCGCTATCGGCTTGCTCGAATCGTGGAACCTGTACGTGGAACGAAGCACGCCGTTCATGACCGAGATGATTCCGTATCCGGTGTTCGGGCCGTACGTCGAGCCACCCATGACGCTGTCGATCGCGCCCCATTTCTCGTGTCGTGCCCCGTGGCCGTGGCCCATGAGCAGCAGGACCACGTTCCAGTCTTCCAGCAGTTCGATGAGTCGGAGCTGCTCGTAGGGCTTGGCGAACTCGCTGCTGGAGAGCGGGTGGTGGCAGAAAATGAACACTGGAGTCGTCTTGGGCACATTCTTGAGGTCATCGGCCAGCCAGGTGAGTGTACGCTGCTCGATGCTTGGGAGCGGCTCCTGAGGTGTGGCCGTGTCGATGAACGCAAAGTGGCAGCCAAACCGATCGAAGGAGTAATGGTCAGAGCCGTGTTTCTGGCGCATGACCCTTTGAATGGCCGTCCAGGTGTTGTCGTGGTTGCCGGGGGTGACGCACCAGGGGATGGTCAGGGGTTTGAAGAGATCTTCCACGGCGGCCCAGGTCTCATTGATCACGCCATACTCGGTAATGTCTCCGGTGGCCACGACGAATGCGGGCGGGGGCGTCTGCATACCCGATTGCCCCAGCACCTGCGGCTTGGACGCTTCGTCGCACATCCAGGCGATTCCTGCCCCGCTCAGGCGGGCGGCTCCTTCTTTGCTGGCGCCGAGCGGGACGGGTGAGACGTGCAGATCGGAAATATGCAGAAAGCAGAAGTCCTGCACGCGACCGTCGGCCGCGGCCGTCCAGGCATGGGGAAAGGCCGACGCCAAGGCGACGCCGATCAGAATCGATCTGAAGATCCCTGAACGATATCGAACTTGCATGATCACTCCTCATCACCCAAAGCGATAAACAGGGCTATGGTAGGGGACGAGCGGCACGGTTCCCAGCCGCGCGGGTGTCCGGCATCCCGTTCCGGCCGGAAGGTGCATCGCGCAGGTGATCGGCCGCGGCCATGTGTTACTCCGGGGTACGCGTCAAGGATTCACGCAGTCCGGATCACCCCATAGGTCGGGGCCGCTCAGGCAGCCGGCGAACAGCAGCATATCATCGTTATCGACGTCGCTGTCGTTGTCGAGTTTGGCATCCGCGCAATGGGGGTCATTCTGAGCGACCGTTGGGCCGGTGAGACAGCTCTGCATTCGCCCAAAGTCAATCTGGTCCACGTCGTAGTCACCATCGAAATCGCCCGGCACCGGCGGCGGCAGAACGGTCAGGTCAATTGTGATGGTCAGCGGGGTATTGCTGGCCTTGGGGTCTGACACGAAAACGGTTCCTGTGTACGAGCCCGCCGCAAGGCCGGCAGTGCGATAGTCAATCGTGATTGTGTCCTCCTCGCCGCTGCTGCTGCCATGGGAGGGTGAGACGCTTAACCACAACTCGACGTCGTCGTCAACGTCGTAATTGACGGGGCCGTAGGTGGACCAGTTCAGCGCCGAGACAGTGAACGTGTCGTCCGCCAGCTCGGCCTGGTTATCCACCGTTCGCACAAGCACGACGGAGGCGTCCGATCCGTTGATCGCCATCTGCGGCTGCAAAGAGCCCAGTGTGATGTCATACTGCCTGCTTTCCCCGGCGATGGCCCTGGCTCCCGTGTAGCTCCCCGACGGAAGCCCGGACTTGACTGCCGAGATGTTGTAGGACGTTCCGGTACTCGTGGCAGGCAGCAGCGTCACGATGTAGTACCCGTTGGCGTCCGTCCGGCAGACCGGACGCGAGCCCACCGTCACGGAGGCATCGTCCACCGGCAAACCGGTCGCCCCGTTCATGATCCGGCCCCAGATGGTGCCGTCTGTTGCCGTGGCGGGGCTGCGCCAGGGCATTCCGGGTGTCGGGACGGCCGAGGTATACAGGTTCTGGGCAACGTGGGTATACCATGACCAGTCGTTGCGCCATTTGTCGACGCCGTCGCACAGCGCCTCGGTGGCAACGGTCGCATAGTAGGAGTAGCTGGCGACGCCGTTGCTCCCCTGGTTGAGGGCATACCTCATCTGTGTGACGCTGTTGACCATCGAGTTGAGGTAGAGCGCCTGGCCGCAGAAAACATGCCGCCCGTTCCTCCAACTGACCGCGGCATTGACCCAGTTCCTGAACCACTGCGCCTGATCCGTGCAATGCTCTCGCTTGTAGTTCATCGGTACGGCGGCGTCCAGCCAGGCCATCTCCTGCCAGTACTTCCAGTTCTGAAAGTAAATATAGGCCGTGCTCGATGTGAAACTGCCTGTGTAGTTGCCGGCGGCCAGCACGTCGGCGGTGAACCGCACCGGCGGTCTCGAACTCGGCATGTTCGGAATCTCCGACCGGCAACGCCGCACCAGCTCATCGATGGTCCTTCGTCGGAATTCGGACCAGGACGAGTCGCTGGTCGCCGGCACGTCGCTGCGGCCGTAGATTCGCTGAAAACGCTTGAGGCTTGAGTTGTCGTGGTTGCTGTCGGCCGCGTAACCGCCGTCGGTCTGCGTGTAGCGAATGTAGTCCCAGTTGATGCCGTCAATCGGGTAATGAGTCACGAGTTCACGCACGATGTCGAGCAGGTAGTTTTGCACGTCTGGGGAGCCGGGATCGAGCATGTAGTACCAGGTGGCAGCGTCGTCAGGGTCGGGCTGGACCGGTTTCGGCCCGGTGCCGTTGTCCGCACGCGGCACGGCCACCCACCTGGGATTTGCGGCGAGCAGCGGGTTGCCGCTGGGCGGCCAGCCACCACTGTAGGTGCACGCGCGATAGGGAACCAGCCAGGCGTGTACCTCGATGCCTTGGGCATGTGCCTGCTGGCAGAGATAGCCCAACGGGTCGAAGCCGCTCGGAGTGATGTCGCTCGCTTCGGGCACGTACTCCGAGGTCCAGTAGGCCCCATGACCTGCACCGCCCGTGTCGTGGTAGGCGAGCACCTCGGCAATGATGGCGTTGTAGTTGCCCTGGACGGCATAACCGATCAACTCGTCGATCTGCGACGCGTTCTTGAAGCCNNCAGCGTTCTTGAAGCCAATGTGTAAGGCGTCCGCCCAGGTGCCTCTAAAAGAACTCTGACCCCAGGCAGCCGAGGTTCCAAGACCTAGGACCAGGGAAAAGGCGAGTCGAGTCGCCACCTCGATTGTTCTGGAAGCGCTCTTCTTCATGATTCGCTTGCCGCCCCAGGACAGCCCGTCGGCTCAAGAGACAAAGATGCCGCTCGCGCGCTGAGAAATGGGCTGGTTTCCTCCGCTCTAAAGAATTCTACGCCCGTGCAGGGGTGAGTCAACGTCTGTCGCTCTCGTTTTCGGGGCCCAATTCGCCCCATTCAGTCGGCGCAGGTGTAGTCCACCTGGATGTCCGGTCCCTTCATGCATTGCAGAAAAACTGCAAAATCGTACCGGTCCACGTCCGAGTCGTCATCCAGCATGGCCCACGCACAGGCCTGACTGTCCTGCGGAACCTGAGACCCACTCAAGCAGGCCTGCAGATGCCCGAAGTCGACCTGGTCGACGTCACCGTCGTGGTCGTGGTCGCCCGGCGTCCACGGCGGTTTCACATCGATCACCCGGGTCGCCGTATCGCCGAACCAGGTGACGCCTTCGCGCAGCATGCGCCAATCGGTGGTGTACAAACCCGGCGGGCGCGGGGCCGTCATCGTGAAGGTGAACGTGTACTCCTTGCCGGCCGCCAACTCGAGCGTCGGTGTGACCCGATTGAACGAGGTGAACGGATCGCTGTCATCAACCGCACCAAGACAAAAACCGCGGCTGGAAGACCACAGCACGCCCCGGTTGCGGAACGTGATACGCACGGTGTACTCCTCATCGCCGATCATCTCAGAGGGGATCGTATCGCTGACGTATTCATCGGAGTAGAAGTCCCACGTTGGCAACGTGCCGAAGTACTCGCAGACTCCCTTGTACACGCCCCACATCGAAGCGGAGCGGAAGAACTCCTCGCGGAGGTGGTTTTCGTCGGCGTCACGGTCACACGTGTCGTGGAACCCCAACTCGATCAGGATCGCCGCCCGATCGGGAGTACTGATCTCACCGTACGCGCCATTGGAATTCTTGACGCAGGCGCCGCGACAGACCCACGTATTGTCGACGTGGGCTACGAGGGCATCCATGATGCCGGTGTTCACGTTGTTGGCCAGGCTTTCGCTGACGGCCCCCCAGGCGGCATGCTCCCCACTCGCGTCATAGTAGGTTTCGGTGCCTGTTGGGCAATCAGGCCCGATGCAATAGCCGGTCANNCGGTCAATCCGTTGGTGTGAACGGAGATGTAGATGTCGGTTCCGTCGTAGTCGGAGGAGAGCGGCCGGCTGTAGATGTCGTCAGTGTGCTCGCTCTCGCCCGTTCCGAGCGTGCAGTCGTCAGTAATGCTCGCGTACACCTCGCAGGGGTAGCCGGTGTGCTTGAGCCACGCGTTGGCGCTGATCTGCCACCATTGCAGCCCGGCGTAGGGAGATAATCCATAGCTCTTGGACATGCAGCGGACGGGATGGACGATCATGCCGTCGGCTTCCAGGAAAGCCTGGAGATACTGTGCGATCTCCGGGTTGTGGAAATCCTCATTGTTCAACGGCGCGCAGTATTGCGGTCGCGCTGGCGCCCAGCTTGAGCCGTTCCAGCGGACACCGTGCCCTGGCGAGAGCGTGATGCTGTGGCCGGTCAGGGCGCCGAGCGTTCCGAAGCCGGCCGGATGCCGCGGGGGGCGGGGTGCGACAACCGGCAGCGCCGGCAAATACTCAGACACCAGCTTGTCGCCCACCATGATTCGGATGTCATTGAAAAGCCCGAACGGCCTGAGCGTCCAATCCACCTGCCGGTATGCGTACTCGACGCGAAGTGCGGTCATTCCCGCGGAGAGCATGTCGCCGGAGAACACCACGGTTACCCGCGGGCCTTCGACCGACAGACTCGCCACGGTCGTACCTTGCGGTATCGCGGTGGTCAGGCCCCTGGCCTGTTCGTCAGGCGTGGGTCCGGCGGCGAGAAGGGCCAGGGCGGCCTCGATCGACGGCCTCTGTTCGGCAACGGGCCGTTCGACTTGAACGCCGACGGTCTCGTTGAAGAAGAAGAGGCTGACTGTTCCGGCGTGACAAACGGCCGCGAGGCCTGCACAGAAACAGGCGGCTTGGACAGCCCGTAGCGTGAACGATCTCATGAGCCGATCCTCCCAACGGCCGGCACGGTTCCAGGAGGGATGTTACCGACGCCCCGCCGGCCGAATCGGACGATGGACGAGCCGATTGCCGGCCAGGACACTGTGATTGTCACACGAAAAGGACGTGCGACCTTCGCACCTGTCCTCGATGGGGGGAATGCCTTACACGCGGACCGCGCGAAAGCCGTCCGCCCCAGAACCGTTGGATGCCCCAAAGTTTCTCCTCCTCTGTCCCCAGCCCGGCGTCATGGCATGAAGACACGCGTCGATCGGCTTCATCCCGGCGTGATATCAGCGCCTCCTTCGGACGGCACTCCTTGGCACCGGAATTCACCCGTCGTTCAGGCGTCGCCGGCCACCACGCTCACACGCGCACGACCGACTCGCGTTCAACAAGATCGACGTCGACGACCACGTGCGTATAAACCCGGCGCCGTTCGCGTCGGACCGTGCCGGCTTCGATTCGCTTCTCGATCAGATCAACTGCCGCGTCGCCGATATCAGCCGTCCGTTGTGAAATAAACGTGATCGGCGGCCGCATCGCCTGGGTGATCTCGGACTCGTCGAACCCCACCACGGAAACGTCCTGCGGGATTCTCAAGCTCAGCTCTCGACAGGCCTCGTAGACGCCCCAGGCCGTGTAAGGATCCACGGCGAAGACCGCGAGCGGCGGTTGTATCTTCTTCAGAACGGGCATCATCGCGCTGTATCCGCCCAGCCAGCGTCGGTGCTGTTCGAAGGCGCTGGCCTGTAACTCCAGGTCAAGCCACACTTTCCATTCGGTCTTCGGGGTAATTCCCCCCTCCAATAACGCTCGCTCATATCCCTGAATCCGCGACGCGATCGAGGACACCAGCGGCGGCGGCGTCAACATCAGCACCTGTCGATGACCGTGGCTTAACAGGTGCCTGGTGGCCACGTACGCTCCCTGTTCGTGGTCTGATTCAACCAGATCAGCGTTCAGGCCCGATGGAATGCGATCCACAATGACCACCGGGAACCCCGTCTGCTGCAATCTGAAAAGGGCCTCGACGCAGGGATTGTCTCCCCAGGTCGGCAAAACGATCGCCCCTTCAGAGCCCGATTCAGGAAGACGCTTCATGTTGCGCTTCTCAATTTCCACCTCATGCTGGGCGTCCAGGATCTGGACGGACCACCCCCGCCGCTGGCACGCCCGCTCCACGCCCCTGGCAACCCCCATTTCAAAGGCGCTGGCCAAGTCGCTGGCCGCAAACGCCAGCACTCGCTGAGCGACAAGTCGTCCGGGTGCCTGAGGCCGCACAAACGCACCCACGCCGGGTATGCGGTAGACGTGTCCCTCCAGTTCGAGGGTCCGGATCGCTTGGCGGACGGTCATGGTGCTGACGGCGAATTCGTCAGCAATTCTGCGGAGAGTGGGCAGTTTCGAGCCACCGACCAATTCACCAGCCTCGACACGGCTGCCCAAAGCGTCCGCCACGGTCCGGTGAAGGAACTCGGCCGCTCCTGGCATGACGGGGCTGCGAAAGCCCTGTGCTTCCTCCTGCTCGAAATCCTGAGCCATGACACCATGATATCACACTGTGATAGAAATGCAAGAGGTGGTTCCCGTCGAAACAGCCATGTATCACAGAAGCTCACAGCAACGCCCGGTGGTGCAACCCAGGACAATAGCTGATACGATCACGCGCCGAAAAGGCACTTATCCCCCCAATCAGGTTTAAGTGCTTTCTTTGTAACAACTTATAGAAAATGTCAATGGTTTTTAGCGCGCGCAGCGGTTTTTCCTATCACAAGATGATGATTTGCCCTTGACACGTGACACCATCTCAGGTAGGCTGTGTGTAGCGCCGCGTAAGAGCGCCGCCGCGCTCCTGGGCGGGGCGTAATTTGGATTTATGCTCGAAATGCCAGTTGGTTGAACGATACAATCAGTAAGCATTGTTCGCCGTAAGCGAGTTTGTGGATAGAGGTCGAAAGGGAGTGCAAAACACTATGAAAACGCGAGCAGAGCGCAGACGCGCGCATGGCAGTGGAGCGCACGGCCACGAGCCGAGCCACCGGGCGGCATTTACGCTGATCGAAGTGCTTGTGGTTGTCGCCATCATCGCCTTGCTGGTGGCCATTCTCTTGCCGTCGCTGTCGCGGGCTCGCGAAATGGCCAAGTCAACGCTGTGCCTGTCGCACATGAAGGAATTCGGCCTGGCCTCCTCGATGTACGTGATGGAGCACAAGGACAGGTTGCCGGGTCCGCAGCACCCGGCCATGTTCACCAAGGTGGGCGAACCGCCGCCGCTGGCTCCGCTGCTCCAGCAGCAGCATCTGCCGCGCATGCTGCGAAAGTATTTCTCGGACAAGTCAAAGCAGGGGACGGTGGTCGATGAGTTGGCCACCTGTCCGAGCTTCCCCGTTCGTGATGAAGATTTTGACACCGTGATCGGCGGCCGCCCCCGGCCGTTCCACTATTGCCTCAACTCCTGGACGTACACGGACCCGCAGTACTACTTCGGGCACATCAACCTCTCGATGACCAGCATCGAGGATTGGATGAGCCGGTACGCAGGCAAGCTCGATCTTTATGGCCCCAAGCGGGTGAGCATCATCAGACGGCCGGATTCGGAATGGATGCTGGCCGACGCCTTCCGCAGGCCCAAGGACTACGAGGTGGATTTCCCGCTCGATGCGATGCGCAACGGCGGACACGGAAGCTGGCCTCGCGAGGACTGGGCACCGGGTTCTCTCAATTCGGGCGAATCGCTGCCCATTTCGCCGTTCCACCTGGGCAAGGGACACCGGCGCGAAGGCGGCACTTACGTGTACAACGGCAGGGTTTCGACGCTGTTTTTCGACATGCACGCCGAGTCGCAGCGAGGGTTCCGAGGCACGGTGCAGCCGATGCGTTAATCGAATGGGCCGTCACGTGACGGCATGATGGCTGGGTGAGAGGAGGGATTCGAGGAAGCAGATCAACCGTGCGTATCCGCCCGAGAGCGAGGGGTCACGGCATGGTTGTACCATTTCTTGAGTGTCGCTGAGAAACGCGGCTCGATGGTCGAGCCGCGATCGAGGAGGTGGGGAAGGCCCCGCCCAAAAAGTGAGTCCCATGATCCGGCTTCTGTTCATCGTGAATGGGACCGTCTCATGGTGGGTCTTTTGAGAGGAGGAAATGCAATGAAGAAAGTTGTTTTGTTGGTTCTTTGTGTGGGGTTGGCAGCCTCGGCAGCCCAGGCGGCGCTGCTGAGTGAACACTGGGAGACCGGGACGGACGGATGGGTCGACTACGGCGCCGGGCCGTTTGCGGCCCTGGACAACACGAAGAACACGACGCCCGGAGGTACGTGGTCGCTCAAGACCGCCGACACCGCCACGAACTACACAAATGCTAAGGACTGGAACTTCGCCGTGGAAACCGGCAAGAACTGGTATGTGCAGTGGGAGATGTACGACACGGGTTCCTCTCGTGAGTACATGCAGGTCCAGAGCTATGCAGGCACTACGCTGCAGCAGCTCGTTGCCTTCGGAACGTTACAACGGCACCAGTGGCGGAAGTTTCTATTACGCCCGCGTCGCAGTGGGCGGCGGCAACTGGATGCTTACGGACATTCCGCGGACGAACAACACGTGGCATACCTTCCGGGTTGAGCAGGATGACGCGACGGGCAAGATCACTTTCTCCGTGGACGGAGACGAGTGGACCGCAACCACTACGGCTGTTTTTGGTGCTACAAAGCTGCGCGTGGGTTCCGGGTTGGGCAACGCCAGTCATGGCGCGTACTACGATGACATCGAGTTCGGCATTGTTCCCGAGCCGACGGTTGCCGTGTTGCTGGGCCTGGGCGGGCTGTTGTTTGCCCGTCGTCGCAGGATGGCCTGAAAAAAGAGGCCTTGTTTCCGGACCTGTGCGCTCGTGGCCGGGTCCGGCGGATGAATTGGCTTGCCGGGTTGGCAAAGCCGATAAGCACATCCAAATGATCGGGAGGCGAGAGNNCGCCAGTAAGGTCGATTCGGGAGTTCGGCACCGCTTCCTTGCGAATGAGGGCGGACGCCGACTCACGTTGGTTTTAGTGAGGAGGAAATGCAATGAAGAGAATTGTTCTTGTGGCCCTTTGTGTAGGCTTGGTGGCGTCGCTGGCCCAAGCGGCGTTCATCGTGGAGCCACATGGTAAGGCGAGCGCGAACTTTGCCGTCGTCAACGGCGGCGGGGCGGCCAGTATTCCCAGCACGGCCATCGGTTGCACGGGCACGGGCAGCACTTCCCATTTCGGCGGCAACAATGATGGGACCCTCGGTAACACCTACATTGTGTCGTACACGCCGGGTGTTAACGCCGACAACGCGACCATCGCGGCCGGCACCGATCTGGGCAATGGTGACTTGGCCAGCGGTTTGGCTGGTGGCGGCTCGGGCCTGTACAACGTGTACATGACCGTCCCGGCGAGCACCAACGTGAACGTGATTGGCAGCACGTTCACCACAAGCAATGATGGTGCGGCCGTCGTCATTGGACCGCTCAACCTCAACACTGGCGGCACCGGCACCCCCGGGGCCACCAATGCGTGGTTGCTGATCGCCGCCAATGTTCCGTTGACCGCCGGCAACACCTACACGGTCACCCAGTATGTGGCTGCCGACAATTACGTCTCGCAGCGTCTTGGTGGCATCATGTGGGAAGCGGTTCCCGAGCCGGCGGCTGTGGTGCTGTTGAGCCTCGGTTCCCTGGTGATGATTTGTCGTCGCAGGGCAGCCTGATTGCGGGCAAAGGCATTATTGGAACGGTTGCCGGTCATCGACGGCCGGCAGCCGGTCCCGCCCGAACCCTGACGCGGGCGGCCGACTCGTGTGTGCGGCCGCCCGACGACGGGAGAGAGAACGGAATAGAACCACGTGGGGCGTCGCCATGCTGGGCGGCAGACCCCGCGTGAGAGCGTGTCGAACCCGCCCGCTGGGCGGGACGGAGAGTGTTTGTGCCGTTTGAAAAGTCGTGACAGTCCTGGACCGGCAACCGCGTTGACGCACGGGGCGCTTCGGGTGCTACGCCGGCTTATGCAAAGGAAGGAGTCAGGAATGAAAAAGGCCATTCTGACAACGGTCGTCGGCGCGGTGGTTCTGGCGATGTTCGCTGGTAACGCGCTGGCCTACGAGTTCATCGTTGAGAGTCGCCCGGGGGGCAAGAACTACAACCGGTATACAGATAACCTCCTGGACAGTAATGCGAAAAGTACTGCGCCCGGTTGTACCAGCGGCATCGGTAGCCGCTACAGCGGGAGCACGGCAGCGACGGCTACGTTTTCTTTTACGGCCCCCGAGAGCGGGAACTATGAGGTCTCCGTAACTTGGGGCACCTCAGACAAAGGCGATACAAGCGTTCCCTGCCGGATCTATCACGATGGCGGCTACACCGACAAGATCCTGAATGAATCTCAGGCCGCAAATAATCAGAACAAGTGGAACTTGCAGGGTACCTTCTACATGGTCGGCGGCACAATCTACACCGTCGTGCTGACCAATCCGACGCTCGAGGGCAATGTATCACCACCACGATTGATGTCTGATGCGGTGAAGTGGTACATCGCCTGTGGTTGCGGCAACGTCCCGGCGATCAGTACCCAGGTGCCCCACANNAGGTGCCCCACATGCCGGGCGATACCATCGTCAAGGTCACGGGCATCGATGCGACCGCCTCACTGGTCACCGTGTATGTCAACGGGGTCCAGAAAGGCACCGCCAATCCGGGAGGCAACAGCAGCATCGACGTGACCCTGTCGACACCGCTGGCTGCCAATGACTTGGTCGTGGCCACGCAGACGATGCTGGCATGTGATCCCCCGGTTGCTGTCGAGGGATGCACGTCGACGACCGGCCCGCTAGCCGGCACCTGTGGCCAAATCCCGGCGGTCACGGCATTGCCGATCCTGATCGCCGGCGACACATCGGTCGTGGTATCGGGTGTTGATGCTTCGGCCACAGCGGTCAACGTTTATGCCGGCGGTGTTGGACCGGCCATCGGTGTGCTGAACAACCCGGTGCCGGCCGCTCCCGACAACAGGGTAACCGTCTCCCTGACTCGGGCTTTGGCAAACGGAGAAGTCATTTCCGCGACCCAGACAATGCAGTCGGTGGGTGGTAGCGGTCTGACGCAGGAAGGGTGCATTCCGGGCACGGGGGTCACAGTGGGTGACTGCAACCAGGTCTCGGCGGTAAGGGCAACGGGCATGTTGGACGCCGGCCGGACCCAGATCTGGGTCACCGACGTGACTGCCGGTGCGACGGCCGTCAAGGTNNAGGTACCAACAATTCTCCGACGTCGCCCATGACAGCCGTGACGCTGGATACTGCCCTTGTTGAGGGGCAGACGGTCAAGGCGACGCAAGTGGTCCGACGCGAGGGCTGCCTGCCCTCCACCGGCCACCGAGTCATGGCTGCCGGGATTATCGATGATTTCCAGGATACGATCGTTACAGCGAACACCATCCCCGTGCTCACGCCTCCGGCCGAGCGGACGTGGTATGACGCCGCCGATAACTACTATAGCGAGGCTTTGCAGCCAACCTATCCGGAGGGCGGATCCAAGTGGTTGATGTTGGGCGACCATGGCTGGGGCAACGGCATCTACGCGGTTTACGACGCGATCATTCCGCCTGATGTCGCCCCGGGTTCGAAGTACCACCTCACGATGGACATGATTCTGGATGAACGTGGAACCGTGGATACGGATTATTGGGGATACAACCAGGCACCTTTCGAGATGGGCGTGGTAGTGAACGGCGCGCATCGTGCCATCGGCACGCCCCTGCCCGCTATTTCGCCGGCGGGCAAGTATCCGGGAAAGATGACGCCCGCGCAGGATGGCTGTGATCTCGAGCCGAGTGTTGTGGGCTACAGTGTCACGCTGACCGTGATCCCCGGCGACAGTCTGCTGATTGCCTTTGCGAGTACTTGCACGACGTACTCCATCCCAAAGACTGCGACGCCCGCCTCATATCCAGGCGTGCTCATCGACAACATCAAGCTCAATGTCGGTCCAAAGCCTTGCCTGCCGCAGGATGTGCCGCCTGTTGGGGTGGCCCCTTCTTCGGACACCATTCTTCTGGAGGCGGGAGCGACGGAGGTGAAGGTGACCGGCCTCGATCCGACGGCCAGCCAGGTCACCGTTTATGAGTACACGCCCAATCCCGACACCTGGACCCCAATCGGAACGGCCACCAACCTGGGCGGCGCCACAAGCACTCTGGTGACGCTGACCCAGCCGCTGACCGCGCACAAGGTCATCGTGGCCACGCAAACCGCCACGGTCTGTGATCCGCCGGAAGTCAAGGAGGGTGAAAAGCCGACGATCGGGCCCGTGGTCGGCACCGGGAAGAACTCGCCGGTCCTGCTGTCGCTGGGTATCCGCGAAACAAGCAACCCAGANNGGCCCACCGGCACGGTGGGTGGCGCGCCACAGGGCAAGCTCTTCGAGCCCAGTACGGAATGGCAGACGGTCACATTCGATCCGCTCAGCGATCCGATTCTGAGCTTCAACCTCGGCAACGGCGTGCTGAATGGCGCGTGCGGTGTATTCGAACATCTGGCCGTGGCTGCCGACAGCGCGGATCCCAATACCGGGTCGTATACGATGCTCATCGATAACGTCAAGAGCGGAGAGGCGCTCGTGGAGGGCTTCGAAGGCCGCACCGCCGGGGATCTGGTGCTCTTCCAGGCACCGAGTTACTCGGGAACGACCAGCGCGAACCTCCTGACCCCGCCGAATGTTGCCCAGGTGATTGACACAGACGGCGACAGCAGCACCAAGTGTCTGCAGGTCAAGTTCCAGTTCACCGATGAGCAGTCCAAACGGTGGGTACGGCTGACCACGGCCACGGCCACCGCATCGGTTAACCTGCTGCCGAATCCGATCGTTAGCCTGACTCAGCCGATCACCATGCGGGTCAAGTTCGTGGGAATGGCCTGCAACGATCCGTTCGCCGATGTGGACGGTGACAAGGACGTCGATCAGGCGGACTTCGCGGCGTTCCAGGCGTGCTTCACGGGTACCGGCGGCATCCTGGTCGGCGGTTGCGAATGCTTCGACCGTCTCGATGACAAGGACGTCGATTCCGATGACGCAGGCTTCTTTGAGGCCTGTGCCAGCGGTGCGGGCATCGCGGCCGATCCGAACTGTGATTGACCGCGGCGTCGGTTGGAGTAGTGTGTAAACCCTTCCGGGGATTGGCTCAGTATGGGGCCGATCCCCGGTTCTTTTTGGAGCCTGTACCCCAGCGTCGCATACGGAAGCGCTGGGGAATGAAGAATGGCGAATGCAGAATTGAGAATGGCCTGAGTTCCGAATCGGGACACCCGATCAGCGGAGGAGGTCGTAGAGCTGGCTCTGCTCGGGGGCCATGGCGAGGAGTTGGCGGCGATCGTCGGGGGTATTGGGCAGGCGGAACGTCAGCTCATACATTGTCTGCGTCAACTCGGCGGCACGCGCGGGGCTGATGGGCAGACCGGCGGCAGCGAGGCGACGCTCCAACTCCTTGTAGATCGTATAAGCAACGAACGCGACCAGGACGTGAGCTTCGATCCGGCGACGGCGGCGATGATACATCGGCCGAATCCGCAGATCGGTCTTGGAGATGCGGAAGGCTCGCTCGATCTGCCACAGCTGCCCATAGTTTTCAATCACATCGTCGGCGGACAGAACCGTATTCGTGAGATACCCCTTCAGGCCGTCCCACCGGGCGGCTTCTTCGATCTTTGACTCGTCGATCTCGACCGTCACCTCACCGGTGAGTTTCAGGAACTTGTTATAGCCGCGCTGACTGAGGTTCTCCTTCGTCAGTCGGCCGCTTTGAATGCGTTTTCGCAGTCGCTGCAGGCCTCGCTTTCGGTTGTGGGCATCTTTCCTGGCCCGCTTATCCGAATACGCGACGATCAGTCGGCGTCCGGCATCGTGTTCGATCTCGACGTTTTGACCGTCTGGCAGACCCGTACATCGCCGGAGAATCGTCTCCCGCATCGCCTGGCTTTCGTTGCGAATTCGAGCCGCGACGATCAACGGGTACTTCTGCCGATCCAGCGTATCGAGGTTATCGCTACTGAGCATCGCAGCGTCGGCAATGACGATGGGCTTGCCGAAGTCATACTGCCTGGCAATACGCTCCAGCACCGGCAGCAACGTTTTACCCTCGAACGTGTTGCCCTCGAAGATATCGTATCCGATCGGATAACCGCCTCGACCGACCAGCAGGCCGAGCATGATCTGCGGATTCTGGAGTTTCCCGTCCTTGGAGAAGCCGATTCGTCGCAGATCATCTTCGTCTTCCGCTTCAAAGTACAAGCTGGTCATGTCGTAGAAGACGACGCTGATGGTCTTGAGGATCTTGACGGAATGCCGGTAAGCGATCCGCTGAGCCTGGTCGGCATACCGTGCGTTGAGGCGGTCGAGGAACAGATAGATGCTGTCGGGCGAAACGGTCTTGCCCTGATAGCGATAGAGATAGTCGACCGTCTTGAGCTTGCTGGTCGGGTAGACCAGCCGAGCGATGACAATGTCACGGAACAACGGCTCGGGGATCGCGCCGAAGCCGATCTCGTCGAACAGGCGACCGAAGATCAACTCCGGGCCGACGGTGCGGACCGATGCGTTGCCGAGGGTCTGGACAAAGTCGAGGATGACGGCATTGTCGTGCTGGTTGTCCGGGAAGAGATCGTACTGTCCACTTTGCCGCCTGATGAACAACTCGCCCAGTTCCATCAGCCGTGCCACGTCCACCGGGTCGTGTGCCGTGCCAATCGTCTTGACCACCCGATAGCCGTCGGATTTACCGATGACCTGGACGCTGATGGAGCCGGACCGGTTGCGCTTCTGCCGGACAAACATGGCCCGATTTTAGCTGCGGGACACCCAAATCCGGAACACCCCCCTTGTCAAATAAGGACTTACAAACGCTTCTGAGCCTCACTCGGAACTCAGGAAGAATGGCGAATGCAGAATTGAGAATGGGGGACGGGTTCTGTCGCGAACCGCGAAATGCACTGGCGGTGGTGTTTGGGTTCCCGCTGGCCCCAGAATCCATCTCGCTGGCCCCAGAATCCCTTCTGGGGCCTTCCGTGTGGAGGATTCCCATCCTCATTCTCACCGGATGCGGAACGGGTTCCGCCAGGGCGACGCGGCCCGGAAGGGATTCCGGGCCGAGCGGGGTCTCAACCGAATGCGGAACGGATTCCGCTGGCCCTAGAATCCGTCTCGCTGGCCCCAGAATCCCTTCTGGGGCCTTGCGTGTGGAGGATTCCCATCCTCATTCTCACCGGATGCGGAACGGATTCCGCCAGGGCGACGCGGCCCGGAAGGGATTCCGGGCCGAGCGGCGGTCTGGAAGCCCGCCCCACACTCTCTTAGGATGTACTCGTCGTTGCAGGATGCACTCACTGTCTTGGGACGCACTCTGGGCACGATGGTTGACTCGGGGTGTCGGACCTATGCGAGGAGCGACAATGATCTGCTTATCGATGTTACTGGGCGCGCTGGCCTCTGCCGGACAGACGGATGCCGGCGTGATGTCGGGGGCCGCCGACTTGTTCACCTCTGACGAGCCCGTCATGGTTCGCGTCAGGCAGTTGGTGGCCGATGGCCGTCTGGGCGAGGCCGAGGGCATCCTCCAGGCCGAGCAGAAGGCCGACGATCCGCGGCGCAGCCGGGCCGCCGCCGACGGCCTGGAAGTTATTCGCCGCATTCGACGCGACTACCGCCAGGAGTTGCCGGTGCTGGTCGAGCGGCTACGCAAGTCCATCCCGGATGTGACTGCCGCGGACGTTGAGAGGTGGCGGGCGGCCGGCGAGGTTCAATACCGCGTTTTCGACGGCCGGCCGTGGTATTTCATCCGCGAACCGTCGAACATCTTCCGTTTCTGCGAGGAAGCCAAGCGGCGGCGTGACGCGCATGCCGCAACGCAGCCCGCTGCTGCACCGGACAAGCAGGCACAGGCCGAACAGCAGATGATCGAGCACATCCGTAAGGTGCTGGCTGCGGCGGATGGATCAGGCAGGAGCGAGGTGCTGCCGATCCGGCAACGCATCCGGTACAAACTCACCGTCGCGGCGAATCGCCCCGGGGCCAAGGCCGGTTCACTGGTGCGATGCTGGCTGCCGTTTCCCCAGGAGTATCGACAGCAGAAGCAGGTGCGGCTGATCCGCACCGCGCCGGCCGAGTACAAGCTTGCCCCCAACGCCGCGGGCGATCGGGTGCTGTCCGGCGCGGTCCAGCGAACGCTGTATCTGGAGCAGCAGATCACCGATCCGGCCCAGCCGGTCGTATTCGAGGAGGAGTTTGAGTACGTCTTCTATGCCTTTTGCCCGAAGCTGGACGATGCGGCGGCCCGCCCGCTGCCGGCCGACTGGGGCAAGGCTTGTCTGGAAGAACGGCCCCCGCACATCGTCTTTACTCCCGAGTTGCGCGAGGCCGTGAAACAGGCGGTCGGCAACGAGACCAACCCTCTGGCGAAAGCTCGCAAGATCTTCCATTCCATCGATGCGACGCTGCAGTATTGTTCTGAAGAGGAATACTCGACCATCCCGAGTTGCACGCGCAAGGCTCTGGCCACCCACCGTGGCGACTGCGGCATCCACGCCATGCTGTTCATCGCCATGTGCCGCGCGGCCGGCATACCTGCGCGGTGGCAATCCGGTTGGGAGACGCAGCCGCTCGAATGGAACATGCACGACTGGGCCGAGTTCTACGTGGAGCCGTGGGGCTGGCTCCCGGCCGACCCGTCCTATGGTCTCAAGAAGTCGGATGATCCCCGGATACGCGACTTCTTCTTCGGCCACATGGATTCCTACCGGATGATCGTGAATCTGGACTATGGCTGGCAGCTCGACCCGCCCAAACGGAGCCTGCGAAGCGAACCCGCCGATTTCCAGCGGGGCGAGGTTGAAATCGACGGCCGCAACCTCTATTACGACGAGTGGGACTGGGATTTCAGTTTTGATCTGAAGCCGGTGGGTGAGTGAGCTTGGTGTTCTTCACGGGAGACTCCGTCATGACAGGGAATGTCCGGTTATTGTTTGCCGTGCTTGCGATCGTGATCGCTCCGGGATTGTGCGGGTGTTCGCCGGCCAGATACGGCCAGCGCCCCGGTGATCCTCTCCTGCGCTGCGGAGACGAGATCGTCGCCGCCGGCCAGTTCTTTCACACGGGCAATCCCGTTGTGCTCTGGATGGATCCCGGAGGCTATGACGCCTACCGCTGCCGGCGTCATTTCGAACCTGAGCTGATCATGCCGCACACGCCGGCCGCTCCGCTGGATCCCAACCGATACGGTACCCGGCGAAACCTCCCCAAGGATGTCGAGGACCGTGTGACAGACCGCGGTTGGAGTCTCGACGAGGCCCGACGAGTAGTGGATCAGTTCGTGATTCACTACGACGCGTGCGGGACGTCGGCCCGGTGCTTCAAGATCCTGCACGATATGCGCGGCCTGTCCGTCCACTTCATGCTGGACATCGACGGGACCATCTACCAGACGCTTGATCTCAAGGAGCGGGCCTGGCACGCCGGCACGGCCAACGACCGCTCGCTGGGTGTCGAGATCGCCCACATCGGAGCCTATCGCGATATGAAGACCCTCGACGAGTGGTACGCCAAGGACCTCTTCGGCTGGCCGTACGTATCGCCGCCCCAGTGGCTGAAAGAACGGAAGGTCCGGACGCCCTGGTTCGTCGGACGTGCGGCCCGCAAGGAGGTTCTGACTGGTAATATCAATGGCCAGGATCTGATGCAGTACGATTTCACCTGCCAGCAGTATGACGCCCTGATCAAGCTGACCGCGTCGCTGAACCGCATCTTCCCGCGACTGAGACTCGATTACCCTCGCGGCGATGACGGCGGCCTCAGAACGCAAGTCTTTACAGAGCAAGAGCTTGCGGCATGGTCGGGCTTGCTGGGCCACCTGCACGTGACCAAGGAAAAGGTGGATCCGGGCCCGGCGTTCGACTGGGACCGCGTGGTCGAGGGGGCGCGTCGTGAAAGAGGGATGACCTGGTAATGGATGATCCGCTGGCTCATCTGCCCGAACCGCAGCCGGATGTGGAGCGACTAAAAACCGTTTTACGTCGAGGTCGTCCGGACCGGGTGCCGCTCATCGAGTTGGCCATCGCAGAGGAAGTGCTGTCGGAGCTGCACCCTGGCCCCTTGCTGCCGCTGCCTGCCGACGGCGGGTGCTCGCGATTGCGGGCCTGGGCCGATCAGCGGGTGCGTCTGTGGTGGCGGCTCGGATATGACTACTACAGGGTTCGGGTGGATATTCCCTTTACAATCGAGTATGGGCAGGCGTCCGGAGGAGCGCCTGCCGCGGTGGTCGGCCGGCAATGGGTCAACGAGCAGCAGGGCCTGATCCAGACTCACCGGGACATTGAAAAGTATCCCTGGCCAAGCCCCGATTCGTTCGGCTTCGAGCAGGCAGAGGCGGCCATCGCCTGTCTGCCGGACGGCATGGAGGCCATCGGTTTCTCGGGAGGCGTTCTCGAATGGGCCAGCACCCTGATGGGGCTGGAGCATTTCATGATGATGCTCCATGAGGAGCCGGACTTGGTGAGAGAGACGGTCGATCGCGTGGGGGAGTTGTTGCTGGCCGCCTTCGAGCGGTTCTGTACCATGCCTGAAGTGTTTGCCCTGTGGCTGGGCGATGACATGGGCTTCAAGACCGCTACATTGATCAGCCCCGATCATCTGCGGGAGTACATTCTTCCGTGGCATCGCCGGTTTGCGGAACTGGCCCACCGAACGGGGCGGTTCTTTCTCCTGCACAGTTGCGGATGCGTCGAGTCGGTCATGCCCGATCTGATCGATGACGTGGGCATCGACGGCAAACACAGCTTTGAGGATGCGATCGTCCCCGTCGAGGAATTCAAGAAGCGGTGGGGCGAACGTGTGGCCGTCCTGGGCGGCGTCGATGTCGATCTGCTGAGCCGGGCGCCGCGCGAGGCTGTCTGTCGGCGCACGAGCGAGATACTTGACCGATGCTCAACTGGCGGCGGATATGCCTGCGGTTCCGGCAACTCGGTCACTAATTACGTGCCGGCGGACAGCTTCCTGGCCATGGTCGAGACGGTTCATCGTTTCAACGGTCGAATGGCATCATGACGGTTGTCGGGTCTTCGGATGAGGTTTGCAGAGGGCTTATGGAGTGATCAGTCATGCAGCAGTGCTGGAGAGTGCCTGCGATTTCGACATTGTTTGTAGCTGCCGTCCTGGGCGTCGGACTTACTCCCTCGTGGGCCGCCGCACCTGCTGCCGGAAAAGGCGCGGTTGTCCACAACGGCATCGACGTTCTGATTGCTGACGAATTCGCGCCGCTGGCCGGCAAGAGCGTCGGGCTGATCACCAATCCGACCGGTGTCACGCGCGACTTGCGGAGCACCATCGACGTGCTGCACAAGTCCGGCAGGGTCAGGCTGGTCGCCCTGTTTGGGCTGGAACACGGCGTCCGTGGCAACGTCCACGCGGGCGACAGGATCAGCGACTCGAAGGACCCGGCCACCGGTCTGCCGGTCTACTCGCTCTACGGCAAGACCCCAAAGCCCACGCCGGAGATGCTCAAGGGTATCGACGCCCTGGTCTATGACGTTCAGGACATCGGCTGTCGATCGTACACCTACGTCAGTTCCATGGCCGATGCGATGGAAGCGGCGGCCCAAAACGGGGTTCGCTTCGTTGTCCTCGATCGTCCCAACCCGCTGACCGGCAATCGCGTCGAAGGACGCCCGCTTGAGCTCAAGTACAAATCGCATGTCGGGTACTTTCCCATCCCGTACATCTACGGCATGACCTGCGGCGAGCTGGCAAAAATGATCAACGGCGAGGGCTGGCTGGCGGGAGGTACCAAGTGCGACCTGACGGTGGTCCCACTCAAGGGCTGGCGGCGCGACATGTGGTTCGACCAGACGGACCTCATGTGGGTGCCGACCTCGCCGCACGTTCCGCGTGCCGACACATCGATGTTCTATGCCGCGACGGGCATCATGGGCGAGTTGCACGTGGTCAGCGAGGGCGTCGGTTACACACTGCCGTTTGAGTTGGCGGGCGGACCGTTTGTGGAGGATGCCGAGGCCTTTGCCGATGAGTTGACTCGCCGCAAGCTTCCGGGTGTGCGGTTCCGGGCGACGTACTTCACGCCGTACTACATGGATCATNNAAAGGCTTGCGGCGGCGTCCAGATCTACATCACCGATCGGGACTCGGTGGACCTCACCGCCGTTCAGTTCCAGGTCATGGACGCGGTTCGCAAGCTTTATCCGCAGGTCGAGCTGTTCGGCAGCAAGCGGGACAGTATGTTCGACAAAGTGTGCGGAACCGACCGGATCCGCAAGATGTTCCTGGAGGGCAAGTCCGTTGACCAGATCGTCAAGTTCTGGAACTCCGGCCGGGAGTCGTTCATGAAGCAACGGGCGAAGTATCTGATATACAAATGAAACCTTCCCGTTTAGCGGTAACCCGCGCCGTGGCCGGCCCGCCCTCGTTCAGAGCTGCCTCTGGGAGGGTGAGTCATGAGTGATGAGTGATGAGGTAGGCGGACCGCCTATGGTAAGAGCCGCCTCTAGGCGCGCTTGTCCTGGTTAAGCCCCCCCGCAGGACGGTTTCCTACCGACCATCGGCCGACACGGGTATGCCAGCCCCGACAGGCAAGCCCAATGGACCGGGCACGCCCCTGCTCCCGGGGTAGCAGACGAACCACAAATCGCTATTTGCGACGGCTCTGATCACGTCCCGGTTATGCCGCATCCTCACATAGCCGACCGGGACGCCCACCGGGAGCTGCCTGAGGCCGGCTTGCGGGGCGGGGCAGAGATATCAGCCGGGCCGCTTGTGTGATCATCGCTTGATGGGGTGACCTGCCTACCGTTCGATGAGAGCGACATTTATGGTGATGGTCGGGTTGTGATTTTTGCGGCAGGCCATGCCATGGCGGTCGGCCGCCAGTTGAGTCCCCCTCGCCCCAGGATGCTGTGCCCAGGCCATCCATCGGGTATAATACTTGTCGATGTCGCAGTTTATGTCGCAAAGTCTGTCTTTGGGTCTTCGGCAGGAGCAACGGCTCACCCCCCAGCTCATCCAGTCGATGAACATCCTCCAGCTCCCGATCCTGGCCCTGGAGGCGAAGATCCAGGAGGAGATGGAACGCAACCCCGCGCTGGAGGAAGCCGATCTGGTCCATCCGGCGGATCCCGACGTCCAGCCCCCAGTGGAGCCATCCAGCGAGGGGGTAGCGGCGGCTGACGTCGAGCAGAGGCATGAAGCGCAGGGTTTCGAGCATCTCGAGCGGCTCTCCCGGGAGTACGATTTTGACGACAGCGATCGGCCGTTTGGGCGCAAGACCGGGCATGGCGATGGCGAGCGCGATGCCAAAATGGATGCGATGGCCAACACCGCCAGCCGGGGTATTTCGCTCAACGAGTACCTTCGCCAGCAATGGGCTTTTGTTGAGGTCGGCGACCACTTGAGGCAGGCGGGCGAGCTGATCATCAACTACATCGACGAAGACGGGTATCTGAGAACGCCGCTGGAGGAGATCGCGGAGCAACATGTACCGCCTTTTTCGCCGGCCGACATGGCCGAGGCCCTGAGTTGGGTTCAGACGCTCGATCCGCCGGGCATCGCGGCGAGGGACCTGCGGGAATGTCTGCTGCTGCAACTGGACAACCTGGAAGGCAACCACGAACTCGAACGCATCCTGGTTGAAAGGCATCTGACCGACATCGAGAAGAACCGATATCCGGAGGTCGTCAAGGCCACCGGCCGGAGCATCGAGGACATTAAGCAGGCTGTGCGGAACCTTGGCCGGCTCTATCCCCGGCCTGGCGCCCTGATCGTCGATCGTGACGTTCCGCCCATCACTCCCGACGTTATTGTGGACTACTCCGAGGAGACTGATGGTTACACGGTGCGGCTGGCCAGGGGCAACAATCCGAGGCTCAGGATCTCAGAGACCTACCGCCGTATGCTGGCAGACCAGGGCAACGACAAAGATACGCGGGATTTCATTCGCAAGAACCTCGAGTCGGCCGGGGCCTTGATCGATGCGATTCAGTATCGCCGCAACCGGTTGCAGGAGGTCTCCGAGGAAGTCGTCAGTCGCCAGAAGGATTTCTTCGAGATGGGACCGGCGGGGCTCAAGGTCATGCGGATGAGTGATCTGGCCGAGAAGCTCGGGTGCGATCCCTCGACCATCAGCCGGACGGTGGCGGACAAATACATGCAGACGCCCCGGGGCATCTTTCCTCTGCGGTGTTTCTTTACCGGCGGCACCGAGACGCAGAACGGCGAAGAGACGAGTTGGGACAGCGTGCGGGCCCGCGTCAAGGAGATCATCGACAGGGAAGACAAGCGGGACCCCCTGAGCGACGACGTGATCGCCGCCAGGCTTCAAGCTGAAGGCATCACCGTTTCACGCAGAACCATCGCCAAATACCGTCAGCAGTTGCACATTCCCACGGCCCGCCAGCGCAAGCAGTTTTGACCCGGAATGCGACCCCAAAGAAAACCGCCCCGAGTGATCGGGGCGGCTGTATGTTTCAAAGGAGAAGTACCAGGCTTTTTTAGGCAGCCAGGAGACGCCGGCGCACGACACCGATGGTCCCCATTCCGATGACGCCCAACAACACGGCGCCGGGTGCCGGGACCGTGCCGGTCCCGCCGTCATGCGAGAACGGCGCGAACACGTATTTGACATGGTTGCTGCCGTCAACGTGGTCGTAGGCATCAAAGTGCACCGTGGATGCGCCGGTGACCGACACCTCATACACGCTAATCTGACCGCTCTTGGCACCCGGACTCGGGAAGGAGTTGATGAAGTCGGCGATTGGCGAATCCAAGAGAGTGAAATTGCCGAGGTCAAATTCCTGCCACGCGATCCCAGGCCCGTACACGCCGTGCGGAGCCAAAGGCGAGCCGTCGCCGAGAAGCGGAAGGCTGCCGTCGGCACCCGTTTGGCTGTAGGTTGCGGGCGAGGCCGGCGACGGATCGGTGAAACCGCCATATCCCCCCGTGGTCGAGCCGGTTAAGTTGATTGTCGGTGTCTCACTTGAGGCGTACGCGACCGCCAGCTTCACGTCCTGAACCGGCGACTGGGCGATGACCCAAAGCCGCAACGTGCCGACATCGCCGGAGGCGATCCACGTTTCGCTGCTTGAATCGTACGTGGCTCCCTCAAGATATAATTGAAGAATCGGCTCTGCGAAAGCGCCCGCAGATGCTCCTAACAAGATCAATGCCCCTAGAACAAAACTGCGTTTCATGTTGCGTCTCCTGTCCAATCCCTTCTGCTGCTTGCCTCCCCTGCACTCTCCATCCTCTTGGCGGTACAAGGGTACCCGTCCCCGGCCTTACCCCTCAGCGCTACGCGCACCGGGGCACATGCCCTACGCTCTTCATGATAGTCGAGCACCCGGCGGCGTCCAAGGGAATTCCGGACAAAATCTAGGTCTTTGTCTGCTTTTTTTGGGAGACGCTGTCTCGGACTTAGCGAGCGACTCCGCCGAGCCGCGACTCATTAACCGGTTATGCTGCAATGCATTAGGTGGTGGTGCCGTGAAGGCAGTTAAGCTGAACGTGGTTATCGGACGCGGCATCAATCGCCCAAGCTGCTCCGTTTCCAGGACACAGTGTCACAACCGTGTCTTGGTCGACGCTGCGAAGCTGTCCAGGTTGACCAGCAGGGAACCTGCCGATGGCAGCTCCAACAGGTGCCGGTTTCACAGCCAGGAGAGGCCAAGGGCATTTTCTACCTGGTTCTCACCACGGGCCTAAGGCACACGGGTGAGGGCATTGCGAGGGTGCCATCCTTTGCCGTGAGCAGACCCCGTTGAGCGTCGATGCGGAACACGACGACCGTGTTCGAATCCTGATTGGCCGCGAGTAGCCAACGGCCGGACGGATCGATGGCGAAATTCCGAGGGTTTTTGCCGCGGGTTGATGCATATCCGACAGCGGTCAATCGGCCCGTGAGCTCATCGACGGTGAAGACAGCGATGCTGTCGTGGCCGCGGTTCGAACCGTAGAGGAACTTGCCGGTGGGATGGACATGAATGTCTGCCGGGAAATTCCGGCCGACAAAGTCTTTGGGCAGGGTCGGGATGGTCTGCAGCTCCTCGAGCAGACCGCGATCGGCGTCGTATGAGAAGGCGGTGATCGTCGAGTTCAATTCATTGATGACGTACGCAAAGCGGCCTGTCGGGTGGAACGCGAAGTGCCGTGGGCCGGAACCCGGCGCGATCTGAGTGGCGGGCGGATCGGTGGCAAGCAGCCATCTATCCCCGCCTGCAAAACGATAGATGAAGACTTTGTCCACTCCCAGGTCGGGCGCGAAAGCGAACCGCCCGGCCGGGTCGAGGTTGATCGAGTGCGCGTGAGGGCCCTGTTGCCGTTTGGCGTTGGGGCCTGAACCCGTGTGATGGGCGACGGCGGTCGGCTGCCCGAGCCGGCCCTCCTCGTCGATCGGCAGTGCGGCCACGGTGCCGGTGGTGTAGTTGGCGGTCAGTACGCACTTGCCGGTCGGATCGACCGTGACATAGCAGGGGCCCTGCCCGCCAGAGGGCTGCTGGTTCAGCAATGTCAGCTTGCCTGTCTGGGCGTCGATGGCGAAGGCGCTGACGGCGCCGGCCTTCTGTCCCTGGAATTCGTTCAGCTCGCTGACGGCATAGAGGAACCGGCGGCTGGGATGAACGGCCAGGAACGAGGGGCTTTTGACCTCTGCCGCCACAAGGCCCCTGTCCGTCAGTTCGCCTGAACGCGTGTCCAGATCGACCAGATAGATGCCTTTGCTGCCAGTTGTGGGTGAGGTGTAAGTACCGACGTATACCCGGCACCTCGGTGCATCCGCCAAGGCCGTGGCGTATTCCGGCGAGGTTGTGGCAGAGGCAGTTTCGCCGGTCTCGCCCACCGCAGAGAAAGCCAGAAGGGGAGCGGTGATCAGTTGTGCCAGTACAGATCGTGTGCTGAACATGGTCAACCTCGCGTTTCAGAAGACGTGCGGGTGATGATATCCACGATGGGGTCGAACGGCAAAGCGGTGCCCCATGCCGGGTGAAGATCTTCTCACCGCAGGGGTGCCAGACCGGCTATCCGGGCTGGGAGGTGGTCCCGCTCGCGTCACGATGACCTTTCTCGGTCAGGAGGTTCTGCGACGGTGTGAAAAGCGGGGTGTTCGGCTCGGTTGACCGGCGGGCGGCGCTCAAATCGTTTCCGGACAGAACCCGCCTGTCGGAGGCGTCATCAAGCGAGAGGAACGTGCCCGTGCCGGGGGCGGCCTGGCAATTGCGGATGGTAAATGCCCGGCTTCGCCGCATGGCGACGGCAGCGATATCAGAATCGGGCAGAGCCTGCCGCCCCACAAAGCCGTCGATGAGCAGGTTGCTGACATTTTCACACTCTATCCCATGCGTGAAAAATGGGGGCAGGCTGTCGGACCATGACACGTGGAGGCCTTTGATTGCGAGCTGGTCGACATTGCCGGCATAGAAAGCCGGAATGTCGTGCTTGAACACTGCATAACGGTTATCCCAGGACGGGCGGAGATCGAAGTTGCCGCCGTATCGGTCGTTGAACCGGCTGTCGGTAATTCGGAGGCTGATGTCGCTGAACGACAAGTCCCGAAGGACCGCTCCTTCGGCGGCCCACACGAGGATGCCGTGTTCGCTTCGAGCCCGGATATTGGAGAATCGAATGCCCTCGACATGCCCGAGGGTCGTGCCGCTCTTCTGAGGCAGGCAGGAGACGTGAATCGGTTCGCCGTTGCCCCACCAGCCGGTGTGCAACCGGGTCTCGATAATGATGTTGTCGAAGAGGATGTCGGTCACGGAGCCCTCGTCTCGCACGAAGACGCCGAGTCCCCGATTGGAGTTGTGAATGACAAGGTTCTGAAACGTGCAGCGGCGGATGCTGTTTGATCCGTAGCCGACGCGGACTCCGCTCGATCGGGACAGCAGCGTGCAGTTGGCCACGGTAATGTTCTCGGAGAATGCTTCCGGCCGGCCGTGCAGGCCGGTGATCGCGATGGCGTCGTCGCCGGCCTGGATGTCGCAGTCCGAGATGTGCACGTTGCGACTCGTGACGCAGTGAATTCCGTCGTTGTTCGGGATCAGCAGGTTGTTGAGGATGCGAATACCGCGGATACTGCCGATGTCGCAGTCGCTCAGATGGACCGTCCATTCCGGAGCGTCCAGCAGGGTGACATCGCGGATCGCGACGTTCCGGCACTCCTTGAAGTGCACCAGGCTGCCTGGCCGTCGGCGCATGACCATGGGGCCGTCTTCCTCGCCCACACGGTAAGCATCTGCCTGGCGGGCATAGCGAGTGTCCATGTGCTCGATGCCCTTGGGCGTGTTTTCCATGAACGCCGTTCCGTTGCCCTGGAGACTGCCCGGGCCGGTCATGGAGATGTCATGGGCGTTCTCGGCGTAGATCAGTCCTCGCTTCCTCTTGTATTTCAGATAGGCGTCGATGTCGGTGGTCGCCTCCAGGATGGCTCCGGCCTCCAGTCGCAGTTCGATGTTACTGCGCAGCTCGATCGGGCCGGTCAGATACCTGCCGGAGGGCACAATGACTGTACCCCCGCCCGCTCCAGCGCACGCATCAATGGTTTTGGCGATGGCATCGGTGTTGAGGGTGTGGGCGTCGCCCACCGCTCCGTATTGAACCACGCTGAACAAATCCATCTGTTGGTCTCCGTGCAGCGGTGTGCCGAGCGCGGCAAACAGCAAAAGGGAGATCGAAATCGACTTATGGGTCATCGGCTCGGTCCTTGACTGTCTCGGGGCCGTGGTCACCTGTTTCTGGGTCGGCTTTGTGCCGCCGGGCGTCTGCCTTTACCCTGCCATTTTGGCGACGCCAACTGCTTATCCCATTCCTCGTAGACGCCACGGAGGGTGGTGACCCGTTCCGGCTCCTTGGCGGCGAGGTCACTCTGCTCGCCGATGTCGTCCTTGAGATTGAAGAGCATCGGATCCTCGTCCTTGCCGGCCTTCAGCAGTTTCCAGTCCCCGCTGCGGACCGCCCACTGATTGCCGAATCGCCAGAAGAGGGTGTCATGTGGGCGCTCTGTCTTCTCGCCCTTGAGGTAGGGGAGCAGGTTGACGCCGTCGAGCCTGGCGTCGGGGGCAGGCTCCACCCCGGCCACGGCCAGAATGGTCGGGTGAATGTCAAGGGAGATGACCGGATGGTCGCACACCTTGCCCGCGGGCAGACGGCCCTTCCAACTCATCATGAACGGCACGCGTATGCCGCCCTCGAAGACATCGCCCTTGAATCCGCGCAACGGTTTGTTGCTGGATGTCGTCTGTCGGGTGGGGCCGCCGTTGTCGCTCAGGTAGAATACCAGGGTATTCTCTTCGAGGCCGCTGTCTCGCAGCTTGGTCATGATTTCGCCGACGGCGTCGTCGAGGGCCGAAAGCATCGCCGCGTGAGTCCGGCGATTCTCGTCGCTGATGCCGTCGAATCGTTTCAGATACCTGTCCGTGGCCTGCAACGGCCCGTGAACGGCGTTGAACGGTACGTAGAGGAAGAACGTGTCTTTCGTGTGGCGGTCGATAAATGCCAGCGCTTCCCGTTTGAAGGCATCGGTGAGGTACTCCTTTTCGTCGACCGGCTCCTGGCCTCGCAGGATCGGAGCCACCGCTCTTCTGCCGCCGGGAAGATATTGACGAGCCCCGGCCAGGAAGCCGAAGAACTCGTCGAAACCACGCTGTGGCGGCTGCATGCCGGCCTTGAAGCCCAGGTGCCACTTGCCGACCATTCCGGTGACATAGCCGGCGGGCTTGAGGCGCTCGGCGATCGTCTTCTCGGTCACGGGTAGACCATAACGTTCAGAGGCCTGGCCCTCAGGTCCGGGGTTGAATTCGAACCCGAACCGCTGCTGGTAACGGCCGGTCATCAGCCCGGCCCGGGTCGGGGCGCACACCGGGCACGAGACGTACCCGTTGGTGAAACGGACGCCGCCACGGGCGAAGGCGTCCAGGTTCGGAGTCGGGATGTCCTTGCAGCCCTGGATGCCGAGATCGCTGTATCCCTGGTCGTCTGAGACGATCAAAACGATGTTTGGTCGCTTCGCGGCCTTGCCGGCAGGCTCGGCCTGTGCAGCCTGGGCCGCGGCAACGGGCATAAGGACACTCAATGCGGTCAGCCAGATGGTTGGTGTTCTGTTGGCAGTTGCCATTGACGGTCTCCTCTGCGGAGCGGGCCGATGGTCAGAGGGCTAACCCGAGGGCCGAATCATGGCTCCTCACGGGTTCACTCCGCGGATCTGACCCTCGATCACCTGCTCTTGGCCATCGTCGCCCGCGCTGACCGTCGCGTCAAGGAGGCTTGCGAAGACGCACCGTCGGCAGGAGTCCTGCACCTCCACAGATGNNCCTTGGTGTCGCGGTTGGGGATGCTCGGACCGATGCGGGTCTGTTCGATGAGGAGGGTGGGCAGGACGCTCGGTTTGAGACCGTTTCCAGCTGATTGAAGTGGGCCTGAACGTCGAGCACTTGCCCGCTACGGTTGCCACGGCGAGCAGGGCGGGGCAGGGCCATGGCGGACTGGGGCCTGATCTCAACCGCGGAATACGCTGAGATTTGGTCGCGAGACGACCCGAGTTTTGCCGAGAAGGTGTATACCACCTTGGTATGGTAACTGTGTCCCGTCAGTCAGTTCGTGTCCTCTGTTGGCTGTCCCCTTTTCTCTCTTGACTGGCAGGAGGCTCGCGACTAGACTCAAGGGCAATCTGCAGCGGTGGAGGAACAATGATTCGCATTGACTGAACAATCCGAGCGTGGCCACGAGATGGCCGGAACTTCATCGTCCTCGTGCTGGTTGGCATTTGAGGCGAAGTCCCATTACGAGATTGACAGTCATGAACGAATCGTTGGATTTCCTGAACGTCCATTTCTGGTACGACACCCTTGCCAAACCTCTTTTCACAGGTTTCACCGTGCGGTTTCCATTGG
>MTKZ01000670.1_pt1 | contig 57495 bp, 51 predicted proteins | sample 1042781 | NCBI WGS metagenome assembly MTKZ01 (sample SAMN06212207, study PRJNA360539) | anaerobic digester metagenome | biome: Wastewater treatment plant; material: sludge; isolation source: anaerobic digester fed with sludge from wastewater treatment plant | place: Denmark: WWTP Viborg ...
AATTGTCGATTGACGAAGTTTTCTTGACAGTAGGAGTAAAGATTATTTTTAGACACGAGTTATATTCCTTGAAAAGATCAAATATCTCTTCAGAAAAAATATTCAAGCATTCAATCGGTAAATGAGACTAAAAAAGCAGGGCCATCACTGGCCCTGAGGCGGTCATCAAGCAAAAGGTCAAAGACCCGCAGTCGCAGGATTATGCCTGCACCTACGAGTCTGCGGATTCCCAGATATTCATCAGCCTGATCCTGACACTGGAGGCCGCCGATGCCATCGGCCGGCTCCTGGAAAGTATTGCCTGCAGCTTTCCGAAGTATGTCTTCACGAACTGTTCGGACCCTTCCACCTCAATCTCCCGTGTCCCCGGGTTGAACCGGATGCGCGATATCGTCTATTTGTCGGTGTTTTTTGAAGTCGTTTCCGCTTGCATATCAAATATTGTGCAAACAGGGTATCAGATCATTTCAGTCCGGGAGATCCCAGGTTTTCCCCCGAACGGCCACTTCCTTAATTTTTGAAAACGGTGTATGTTAGCCGAACCTGAAAAACGGCAACGGGGCAGCAGGGACGTGGGCGAATTCGGCTATTTATCGGTGCTCATCACCATCATTCTCGGGTTGGGGATCACGCAGTTGGTGACGGGCCTCGGACGTCTGATCGTGTCACATCAAGGGGTGCGCATCTACTGGCCCACGGTGGCATGGGTCGCCCTGCTGCTGATCTTTCACATCCTGACGTGGTGGACGATGTTCGGTTTCCGGGATTATCGCGAGTGGAACTTTCTTGCCTTCCTGATCGTGCTGCTCCAGCCCATCGTCCTGTACCTGCTCGCGGCGCTCATTCTCCCCGATTTTACCCCGGAGTCACGGATGGATCTGAAGGCGGTCTACTATGAGAACGCCGGATGGTTCTTCAGCCTTCTCGTGGTGCTGTTCTGTGTGAGCCTGCTGAAGGATCTGGCGCTTTTCGGGAGGCTGCCCGAGAAGGCCAACCTGGCGGCTCACATCATATTCATGGCGCTCGGCATAGGAGCCATCGTCACCCGGCGCGAGTGGTATCATCAGCTGTTGATCCCTGTGAATGTCCTATTGACAGGGCTTTATATCGCAACCCTCTTTGCGCGTCTGCGCTGAGGCAGGCGCCATGCTCCGGCGGCGGCAACCGGCATCCGGATCAACCCGGCCGCCGGCGCGCGGCCCGGTCAATGTACGGGGAAACCGATTGAAACGGGACATTGCGATCGACTACCTGCGAAGCGCCGTAACGGTGGCCGTCGTCGCCCATCATTCCGCACTGGCCTACAACACGTTCAGTCATTACAATCCGTCGCATTACATGAAATCCACGGCGCCGATCGTGGACACCGTCCGCTTCGCCCCGCTCGACCCCCTTGTGGGCTGGAACGACATCTTCTTCATGTCCCTCATGTTCGTCATTTCCGGACTGTTCGTAGGGCCGTCCATCGCACGGAAGGGGGTCGGCCGCTTCCTCGGCGACCGTGTGAAACGCCTCGGGATCCCCTTCGTCGTCTCCGCCGCCCTGCTCAGCCCAGTCGCTCACTACCCGTCCTGGCTCCTGAGCGACGCTGCCGGCCAGGGAAGCTTCCTGACCCGCTTTTTCACCATCGACGGAGGGCACGCGGGACCGGCCTGGTTCATCTGGGTCTTGCTCGCGTTCTGCATCCTGGTCGCCATGGGATACAAATTCAGACCGAAACTCATGAAGAAGCTGTCCTGGTCCGTCAAATCGGAGAGCAGCCTGGTGTTCGTGTTTCTCGGGGTCAGCCTGATGGCAACCCTTCCCGTGTACCTGTTCGTCACAACAGCGGACTGGTTCCAGTTGGCAGGGCCGGTCTTCCTCCCGGCGTGGAGATGCCTGTTGTATTTCGCCTGGTTCCTGCTGGGTGTCGCAATCGGCAGCGCGAACCCGGAACGCTCGCTGTCGCGGGAAAATCTGAGGTTTTGGCCGCTCTGGGTCGCCTTCGGGGCGCTCGGCTATACAGCGCACGGGCTATTGTCGGTCGGGATCTGCTTTGCGAACGCGCCGCCCTGGGCGATGAAGCTCGCCCTGGCCGCGGCCTTCTGTTTCTGCTGCACTTTTACGAACCTTGGCGCATTCGGCTTCGCCCGCGCGTTCTTTCGAGCCAACTGGCCCCCGGCCGACCATTTCTCCGAAAACGCCTACGGAGTGTATATTTTCCACTACGTGTTTGTGATCTGGGCGCAGTTCGCCCTTCTCTCGCAGCCCGTGCCGGCCGCGGCGAAGTTTCTGATCACGCTCGCGGTTGCTCTGATGGCGAGCTGGCTTCTGACCGCCCTGCTGCGCAAGACCGCGGCAGGAAAGATCCTCTGATGCAGTCAGCCGCGGCCCCCAACTTTTAATCCGCGTTCTTCAAGCCTGTCTGTGAGTGGGGGCTGAGACGTTGTGCCTGCAACGCAGACCCTTCATTTTTCCTTGTAAGCGAGATTTATGGTTGGGGCAACAGAAAAGCGGACAATTCAGGTGCTACAAAACCGGACAACTCTATTTGCTCTTGACACGGCGGACACCATCCCTTTACTTGTGAAAACTGCGGTTGTATACTCCAAACCCTCAAAAGCAATATCTTATCCCTGTTATGCCCTCAGACGTAATAAAAATGTCGGTTTCCATTTTGCACAAAGCGTGGTCCTAATAAAAAACTTTCACTACAATAGGTATGCAATCACTCATTTTACATCCAGAGCCAGCATTCACTTTGCGGTACTATTCTCCCTTGAAAACCGGAGCTCTTTTTTCGATGAAAGCCTTTATCCCCTCTTCATAGTCGTGGCTGTCATAAACCCGTTGTCTCAATCCTTGTATGCGCTCGAATGAGGTCGGAGGAATAGGCGATGCCTCAGAAAGAATACGGAACTGCTCCTTCATGACCGAAATGGCAAGAGCGGACCGGGAAGTAATCCGTCTGGCAAGTTCCATCGTGAAATCCAAGAGTTTTTCCGGAGGGACGAGGTGATTCAGGATACCGATACTCATCGCGCGTTCCGCCGAAATGGGATCGGCCGTGAAAAACATCTCCTTTGCGATGCTCAGACCCACACGGTTCATGAACTGCAGAATACCCAAAGCGTTAAAGGGTAGCCCCAAGCGGGCTGGCGTGATAGCAAAGGACGCCGTTTCATCTGCGACGACAATGTCGCAAACCATAACAAAATTGAAGCCGCCGCCCCAAGCGCCACCGTGAACCATGGCAATGACAGGACCAGGATAGTCCTGTATCGCCCGCAAAAGAATCTCAAGGGAGTCGAAGTATCCGAGGGGATCGCGGTGCGAACGGGGCAGTTCCTTGATGTCGTGTCCGGCGGACCAAACAGGAATGCCCTTCGCTGCCCGTATGATGACCACGGGGATCTTGAGGGCCTGAAAGTCATTCAAGACCTCAACGATTGCGCTGACCAAATCATGGCTGAGGGCGTTTCGTTTTTGAGGGTTGTTCAAACTGATGATGCCGATGTTGTCATGGACTTCCTTGTCGATGAGTGGCATATAATACCTTCTACTCATGTTTCTTTTGTCAGGAGATGTATTTCTTTCTCCACAAGTAGCAGAAGATTAACCATCTGCGAATTCTTGAGGAGCTAATCCTCCAGGTCTTCCTTGGCCAATGCCCACATCCACAAGCGCTGCGGCGCACTATGGCATTATTCTCCCTTGAAAACCGGAGCTCTTTTTTCGATGAAAGCCTTTATCCCCTCTTCATAGTCGTGGCTGTCATAAACCCGTTGTCTCAATCCTTGTATGCGCTCGAATGAGGTCGGAGGAATAGGCGATGCCTCAGAAAGAATACGGAACTGCTCCTTCATGACCGAAATGGCAAGAGCGGACCGGGAAGTAATCCGTCTGGCAAGTTCCATCGTGAAATCCAAGAGTTTTTCCGGAGGGACGAGGTGATTCAGGATACCGATACTCATCGCGCGTTCCGCCGAAACGGGATCGGCCGTGAAAAACATCTCCTTTGCGATGCTCAGACCCACACGGTTCATGAACTGCAGAATACCCGAGACATTTGGGGGCAATCCCAAGCGAGCTGGCATGACGGCAAAGGATGCTGTTTCATCCGCGACGACGATATCGCATACCATGACAATATTGAAGGCGCCGCCCAAAGCACTGCCGTGGACCATGGCAATGACAGGACCGGGATAGTCCTGTATCACCTGCAAAAGGTTTAAAAAAAAGTCGATGTATCTAAGAGGGTCGCCGTGCAAGGGGGGCAGTTCCTTGATGTCGAATCCGTCGGACCAAACGGGACTGCCCTCCGCTGCTCGTATGATGACCACGGAAACCTTGCGAGCCTGGAAGTCATTCAGGGCCTCAACAATTCCAGCGACTAATTCCTGGTTCAGGACGTTTCGTTTTTGAGGGTTGTTCAAGCTGATGATGCCGATGTTGTCCCGGACTTCCTTGTCGATGAGTGCCATGTGATGCCTCCTTCACAAGATTCTCATGTCAGGGTATGCATTGCTTACATGCCAATCCAATAAATGTCGAATCGGAACTCAGACCTGTGTCTGGTCATTACCCAGGCGCTAAAAATATTTACTATTTAGAGTTCAGAATGCAAACCATGCCTTGATTATCCCTTTAAAAAAGCTGTTATTTCTTTTTGAACATGTATTTGCCCTTGATCCTGTAAGTGCAAGAGATGACCGACTCCTGCAATTTCAACATAGGTGACGTTACTGCAATTATTTTTAAGCCAGGTGATTTCTTCATCGGTCATTACTGCCCCGAGTCTTGTCTCCCCGCGAAGAAACAAGATGGGACAATGGATCCGTTTCAGGATTTCTTTATAGTCATATCCTTTGACAAAACCTTCAAAATCATAAAGAAGAGGATCGAAATAAGTTGGATCAAGTTGCCAAAGGCAGCCGGCAAAAAACATGATCCATTGACTCGTTACTCCCGGATAATCTCCATATTCGCTGGCCAGAGCCCATGTTAATTCTTCTCTCGATTGTGCCGATTTTTTCAGTTTTAACCACGTATTAAACATCTCTCGAGATGACTCGATTATGTTCCTGTAATTATCCAGGGTTAATGTCGCATCCTCAATAATGACCGCTTTCATTTTATCCGGATATCGAGAGGCGACCATCAAGGCAATTACTCCACCGATAGAGTGTCCCACAAGCACAATCGGAGCCCTCAAAGGGCGAAGGAAACTTCCTCCGTCACTGGCAAAATCTTCAAGTCTGTATTGTCCGGCAACCCATCCCGATTTGCCATTGCCCCTCAAATCAAGGGCATAAACGAGCCAGTTTTTAGAAAGACATGGGATCAGGGAAAGGTATTCCTGCCAGCACCAGGCACCACCGTGGAACATGACAAGAGGTGCCCCGGATAACGGGCCGGTTTCCAGATAATTAATTTTAACCTTGCCGGTATCAAAGATTTTTTCTGCTTTCATATGGGCCTCCATGAATTGTCCTTGCGGGAGTTTATGATCATCACTTCTTGTTGCTGTATTGACAAGGAAGTCGCATCCAGTGACTCCATCGATGCCAATAGCAGCCCCAGCCAAAGCAGTGACGGCTAATCCAGACTTTTTCAGAAACTTCCTCCTACTGTAAAGTTGTCCTTTTTTCATGGAAACCGAAATATCATTATTATGTCTACATATCCTTTGATCAGAATAGCTCTGCCTTAATACTTGTACCACAAGTTAAACTGGAGTTCAGGCATTTATTGGTTTTTTGTGATTGAAAGATTGTATTTCACGGGTGATGTTGTCTCTGCGAATAACAGGAAGATCATGTTGTTGATGCACCTAGATTATGGAGATTTGCCATTGCCATGCTTTCATCGGCCATGGTTGTTAAACTGGGCCAAATATGCTACAAATCAGCCAAAACAACCAGATCACCGCTTCATCCGGAAAGGCGGCAAACCATGAGTCCATTGGCTATTTCGCTTATGGCATTCGGTTGCATTTTCAGCGGCATGCTGATCGGAATGTTTATTCGGTCCATACTGCCTGAACATCATCTAAGTGAAGAGTCGAAGGATGCTGTGAAACTGGGGATTGGTATGATCGCAACGCTGGCTGCCCTCGTTCTTGGCCTTCTTATTGCTACAGCAAGGGGGTCATTTGATGCCATGAATAATGGACTCATGCAGACGGGATCGAAGATCATCCTGCTTGACCGGGTCATGGCCAACTACGGACCGGAAACAAAGGAAGCCCGCGATTTACTGCGGCACAGCCTTGCCTTTGCGCTTGATCAACTGTCGCCAAAGAAAGGGAAGCAAAAACTGGACAAGATAACCTTCGACCCGAGGGCTGGACTGGAAGCCATTCAAGACAAACTTCTGCGGTTATCTCCGCAAAGCGAATCTCAGCATTGGCTATTGTCCCAAGCTTTGCAGATAAGCCGCGAGATTTCCGATGTACGCTGGCTTCTCACACAACAGCGGGAGCAAAGTTCCTTGCCCATGCCGTTCTTTGTGATGCTGGTATTCTGGTTAATAATCATTTTCTTCAGTTTCGGCATGATCTCGCCGCCGAATGCCACGGTCATCACCATCTTGCTGGTCTGTTCATTGTCGGCCGCGGGAGCCTTGTACATGATTTTGGAGTTAGACCATCCATATGGAGGATTAATCGAGGTCTCCATCGCACCGCTGCAAAACGCCCTCAACTACCTCGCTCAGTAGAGCCTGAATTCTTTGGAATTACCTATGTGTATTGATTGGAAAAGGTCATAATGTAAAAAGACTGATCTTCTCCGAAAGATGTATCATTTCCGGATAATTATTCTACCACTTCACAGTACAATGAATATAACCAATTGTAGTCTTGTATAGTTCTCAAAATCATTCAGATATTGACTTGACTTCAGGAAGGCATATACACACTGCTGCCGCGGAGAATGGGCCAGCACGAATCCTTACAGGCAGGCTAACTTGCACTCCACCATGCGACGTGCTCAATGACACCGGATCAGGCACCTCAATATCCTTCATTAAAGATATGAGAGCCACCAATCGCGCCGCCGGGCCTTGACCCCCGCGAACCACGCGCAGGCGGGGTACATGGCCACGACGGTGACAACCCAAACGATATAGACGCCGCCGAGCGAAAGTCCGAACTTTGTTGGAATCTCAAGAAAGCTGACCGCCATCTCGTGCAGAGCGAATCCCTGGTAGATCCCGATGGAAACACCAATCGCGTGGATCAGGTAGAGATGGAGAACATAGTAGAAGAACGACACCCGCCCGATAGTCACCAGGATTGCGGCGGCTCGTCCCGTAAACCGCTCGCACCATCCAAGCAGCATGAGTGACGGCCCCAGCGTCATGAGCAGGAACTGCAAGGAAACTGGATATTTCGTGACATTGAGAAAGCTGATGATGGTCGCGGTCGAAGTCTGCTGCACTGCCCAGACCGTTGGGTCGCCGTAGAGATTCGTCAGGCGAAGCAGGAGGAACGATAACAGCAGGACTGCACCGGTGATCAGGAGACGCTTGGGGCGCTCGGGGTTGGGTCCCACAAAATATGGGCCGATCGCGTAACCGAGCGCCATGACGCCAATCCACGGAATCAGGGGATAGATAATTAATGCCACGGGGGTGCCGCCAACCGTGAGAGTCCCGGGGATGTGCAGAAGCATCCACAGGGGAGAAGCCTCGGAGGGCGGCGGCTGAAAGCCGTCAAGCCCATTGTGCGCCACGATCATCACCATACCGATACTTGCGATGACAGACCGGGGCAACCAGACGAGAGCGAAGAGCGCGATCATAGACCACCCGATTGCCCAGATAACCTGCAGAAAGGGAATTGAGTGCAGGTTGAAGGACCAGGCGAATGCGACGACGGTCAGTTCGATGAAGACAAGCCACACGCCGCGGCTCGCCAGAAAGCGTGCGATCTCGCCCGTTGACCGTTGCCGGGTCGCGCCATACAGGAAAGCGCTGACGCCTGCGAGCAGCACGAAGGTCGGTGCGCAGAAATGTGTGATCCAGCGGGTGAAAAACAGCGCGCCTGCAGAACCGGCGAAATCGATCGCAGCCGAATAATCCGAACTCAGCGGGTGAGTCACCATATCGCGCACATGGTCGAGCGCCATGATGACCAGGACGACGCCGCGCAACATGTCGATCGAGTTGAGACGATTCTTGCGAGCCGGTACTGTTGCGCCCATGCAGTTATGCTCTCCCCGTAATCGCAATATGCGATACTTCGGCCCTGGGGCGACATTGTCGTCATCCTCTGAGATAGAATCTTAGGACTTCAAAGGGAGTTTGTCCATTTAAAGATTCGTGGAGTTGATAGAGATTATGCTGCAGGATGAAGTTCAGTTTACAGACTTGTTTTGACAGTGTCTGTCAAGTCAAGTGTGAGACAGGGAGCTAACCCCCCAGTCTTTGTTTCAGCAACGTGAATCTGTTTTCTGTTCTGTTGTTCTTTACCGCAATCGCCATTGCCTTCTTCGTGCCCACAATAACAACCAACTTCTTCCCTCGGGTCACGCCCGTATACAGCAGGTTTCGCTGAAGCAGGACATAATGCTGTGTGAGGATCGGAATCACGACTGCCGGATATTCAGAACCTTGGGACTTATGGACGGAAACGGCATAGGCATGGACAAGCTCGTCAAGGTCCGAATAATCATAGACGACCTCCCGGTCATCCATGATTACCTTAACCTCTTTCTCCTCTTCATCGATGGAGGCGATCCGGCCGATGTCGCCGTTGTAGACTTCCTTGTCGTAGTTGTTCACGATCTGCATGACCTTGTCATTGACCTTGAAGTGACGGCCGCCCCGAAAAACCCCTTCCTCTCCGGGATTCAGCGCCTTTTGAAGCTCCAGGTTCAGGTTGCCTGCACCGATGGTCCCCCTGTGCATGGGGGTTAGCACCTGGATGTCGTTGACGGGGTCGAACCCGAATCGCCGGGGAATTCTATTTCGGACCAGGTTGATGACCGTTTCAAGTGCTTTCTCCGGATCCTCCTGCTCGATGAAGTAGAAGTCGTCCGTCTTATCCGGTTGGGATTGGAGATTCGGGATAATTCCTTCGTTGATCTTGTGGGCATTGACGATGATGGAGCTTTCCTTCGCCTGGCGGAAGATTTCATTCAACTGGACCACCGGGGCAATGCCGGAATCCATGATGTCCTTCAGGACATTGCCGGCGCCGACGGAGGGAAGCTGGTTCACGTCGCCAACCAGGATAAAGGTCGCTGCAGCCGGAATCGCCTTCAGGAGGTGGTGCATGAGCAGGGTGTCGATCATGGATGCCTCGTCGATGATGATGAGGTCGCAATCCAGCGGGGAGTCCTCGTTCTTCTGAAAACCGCCCTTCCGCATGTTGTATTCGAGCATCCGGTGAATCGTTTTAGCTTCGTGCCCGGTGGCCTCGCTCATGCGTTTGGCCGCCCTTCCGGTCGGGGCAGCGAGCAGAATCTTCGCTTTAATCGCTGAAAATATCTTAAGGATGGCGTTGACGATGGTTGTTTTTCCGGTGCCGGGACCGCCAGTAATCACCATGACCTTGTTCCCGGCGGCCTGCCGAACCGCCTCGATCTGCTTTTCGGCAAGTGCTATGGAGAGTTTCTCCTGGACCCACTGGATGGCCTTTTCTGAATCGATTTTTCGGATGGCCTGGGTGGATCCGATCAGCGTTTTCAGGCGTGCGGCAAGTGCCTTTTCCGCGATGTGGTACCCGGCCAGGTAGACCGCTTTATTGTTCTCCTCATAATTGGCAAGATCATGATTCAGGTCCTCAACGACAATCTGCTTGTCCAGGGCTGCCGCAGCGATGGCTTTGACGATGACCTCCCGGTCGATCTCCAGCATCTCCCGGCATTTCTCGACCAGGGGCTCATAGGGGTAGTAGACATGCCCTTCGTCGGTCAGTTCATGAAGGACGTAAAGGATACCCGCGGCGGCCCTCAGGTCCGAATCCTTGGCAAAACCGAGCTTCCCGGCAATCTTGTCGGCCGTGATGAAGCCGATGCCGTGGATATCCGTGGCAAGGCAGTAGGGGTTCTCCTGGACAATCTGAATGGCCTCCTGGCCGTACTGCTTGAAGATCTTGGCGGCATAGCCGGAGCTGACACCATGGGATTGGAGGAAGATCATGACGGCCCGGATCTCCTTCTGCTCCTCCCATGCCTTTCGGATCATGCCGATGCGCTTTTGGCCAATCCCCTCGACATCGACAAGGCGGTCAATCTCGTTCTCAATGATATCCAGGGTCTTCTCCCCAAACATTTTAACGATCCGTTTCGCCATGACCGGACCAATGCCCTTGATCAGCCCGGAGCCGAGGTACTTCTCCATACCGTGAACGGTGGCCGGAGTCGTGGTCTGACATAAGACGATCTTGAATTGCTCTCCGTATTTCGGGTGATTGCCCCATTCGCCCTTCATCCTGATGATCTCGCCGGGGGTGGGGTTGATGATGTTCCCGATGACCGTCAGAAGCTCCCGGCGGCCATGGACCTTCACCCTGGCAACCGTGTAGCCGGTCTCCTCGCTGGTGAAGGTGATTCTTTCGATTTGGCCCTGGAGGTCGGTAAGGTTATCGGAAGGCATGGACTTGGGGATCAGTCGATATTTTGATGGCTGAGATCATTGAGGTAGGGGGAGCTTTGACGGGGTGATGTAAAAGTGGCTGTCAGTTAGTCCCCTAAACGGAATCACGATGGTTCAGTAGGCCACCGAAACCTGCAAAGAATCACCCCTGGAGAAAGAGTTGGAAAACCGGATGCCCGCACACCAACAAAGAGCGCCTGCCTATTGACCAAAAAGGGCATTTCTGCTTTGGCTTGACAGGCTTGACATATCACCTTGACACTCAAAATCTCGCCTCTTATACTGCCAAAACAGAAAAGGGAGTCCTTGTCAATCAATGTCGGCTTTCTGTTTCACTATACCTTTTACAGTGAATGCCGCAACCGATAAATTAACCTCTAACAAGTTCAGTCAAGGAGAATCAAATGAATCAGAACGAAACACGGAAAAAAATTTTAATTAACCCACCGGGGACAGAAGATATTTACAGGCGGATGAAATTTTCCCAGGCAGTTCGGATAGGTGATACGGTCTGGGTGTCTGGACAAGTCGGCGGGGATGAAAAAGGTCTGGTCGGCGAAGGGATCGATGCTCAGGCTCGCCTGGCCTTCAAAAACCTTGCGCATGTCCTCGCCGATACCGGCGCATCTCCGGCCGATGTGGTAGAACTCATGACATTCAACACCTCCATGGGAGATATTCGCGGTTTTTCCAAGGTAAGGACGGATTTCATTCCAGAGAATTATCCGGCATGGACGGCGGTCGGGGTGAAGGAACTTGTCATGCCGCAGTTGCTGGTCGAAATCAAAGCCACTGCTGTCATCGGCAGCAGAAAGGCCGCTTAATACTTGCCGTGCCTTGGCAACCGAAGAATAAGCAGGTCAAGATCCTGATGTTGCCCGAGTTTATCGTTATGATCCGATGTGGTTGACCTATGCCGGAAAATGAAATAAAGGGGTCACGAATGATATCCGTAACCCCCTTTTATTTTTGGTAGGCGGTACTGGGATTGAACCAGTGACTTCTACCGTGTGAAGGTAGCACTCTCCCGCTGAGTTAACCGCCCGTTGGTAGCTACCTATACCGTATAGAAAACGCTTTTTCAAGCAAAAAACGTCCATCGAAATCAGGAGAGAACCCGGCATGCACAAGATGTTTTACCCGGAAAGCGTCATGATCTACGGGGTATCCGAATCCCCGAAAAATCTCGGCCGCTACACCGCGGAGAATCTCGAACGCTTCGGCTTCAAAGGAGCGGTCTACATGGTGGGCCGCGAGGGGGGCAAACTGGACGGACGGGAAATTTACCGCCACATCGAAGACATCGACGCCGTTCCCGACCTGGCTGTCTTTCTCATCCCCGCCAAGGCCATTCCGGACGTGCTGGATCGATGTGGCCGGAAGGGTATCCCTTATGCCGTGATCCAGTCCGCCGGATTTTCGGAGTTCACGGAAGAAGGGCGACGGATCGAGGAACAGCTCCTTGAGATCTCCCGGAAATGGAACATCCGGTTCATGGGCCCCAACTGCATCGGCACGATCAACCTGGATCACGGGCTGGTCCTGCCCTTCGTCCCGATGTACCCGGATGCGATGATGCAAGGCCCCGTATCCATCATCTCCCAGAGCGGGGGATTCGTCATCGACGCCATGCGGATCCTCACGCTTGAAAACATCGGCTTCAACAAGGCCATCAGCATCGGCAACAAGCTGAACCTGAACGAATGCGATTACCTCTCCTATTTCATGTCCGACCCGGAAACCCGGATGATCGGCATGTATCTCGAAAATTTCACCGATGGAAGGCGGCTGATGGATCTGGCGCAACGGACCGACAAACCGGTGGTTGTCCTGAAAGCGAACCGGTCCCCATCCAGTCACCAGATTGCGCAGTTCCACACGACGGCCCTGGCCGGCGACGACGAAGTTGCCGGCGCGGCCTTGAGACAGGCGGGCATTCACCGGGCGCAAACCTTGCAGGACATGACGGATGCCTTCAAGATCTTCAAGCTGCCGCTGATCCGGGGGCGAAAAATCGGGGTTCTCTGCCGTTCGGGCGGGCAGGCCGTCCTGCTGGCCGACGCCGTGCACCATCACGGATTCGAACTGGCCGCATTTTCCGACTCGCTGTTTGATTTCGTCCGGAAAGAGGTTCGCGCCGGCGTCATCCGCATGACGAATCCGCTGGATCTCGGGGATGTCTTTGACCTCCGCGTTTACACCCGGATCATTGAGAAGGTGCTTCAGGATCCGGATGTGGACGGCCTGGTGTTCGGCCACACCTACATGCACGGGATCAACATTCCTCCGACACAGGAGCTGATCCGCTCGGCAAAATCATTGTCCGACCAGTACGGCAAGCCCGTCGTTTTCTTCATGATCGCCGGACGGAAATATTTCTTCACCCTGAAAGAAACATCTGATTTCCCCATCTTCGCCGATCCGGAGCAGGCGATGAAATCTCTGGCTCTGTCTTACCGGCACTACGCGAACCGCACGGCTGTCCGGAGGGACTCCCGGACCGCACCACCGGCGCCCGCAGCCGTCCGATCGGCGCAGACCCCCGGTTTCATGGAGCCCGGCGAGGTCTTCCGCATGCTGCGATCGTCGGGACTGCCCGTCGCCGACTTCGCCCTGGCAGAGAGCACAGCGGCGGCACTGGCCGCCGCGGAAGCAATCGGCTATCCCGTTGCCCTGAAAACGGCCGCCCCGAACATCCTTCACAAGACCGAGGCAAAGGGCGTCATCCTGGGCATCCCCGGACCCCGGGCGCTTCGGAATGCCTGCGGGGAGATGAAGGCCGATGTCTATCTGGTCCAGAAAATGGCGGGACCCGGACAGGAAGTGATCATTGGCGGCCGACGGGACCGGGAGTTCGGCCCGGTGATCCTGTTCGGGCTTGGGGGCGTCTTTACGGAGGTCCTGCGGGATGTGGCGCTGCGCGTCTGTCCGATCGACCGGGCGCAGGCCCTTGACATGATCGAAGAGACAAAGGGGGCGAGAATCCTGAAGGGATTCCGCGGGCAGGCGGCCGCGGACATCGGGGCGCTGGCGGATTGTCTCGTCAGCGTGTCGAAGCTTTTGACGGCGAGGCCGGAGATCGCGAACCTGGATATGAATCCCCTGCTTGTCTTCGAGCAGAACAGGGGTTGTCTCGTGGTAGACGCGAAGATCGAAAGCGTTTAGCCTTTTGTCACCGCGCCGTAAAATCCGATTTTCCGGTCCCGGAAGAGATCATTGTACTCATTGAGCCGCTTGTTTCGCGCCGCGGAGACATCAATCCTGGCAATCCCGACCTCCTCCGTATCGGCGCCGGCACGGTAGAGCAGATTTGCGGCAGGTCCGGTGATCTGGCTCCTGCCGGTGTACCGGAAATACCTGCCGCCGCGCTGCTCCATGCCGGTCCGGTTGGCGGTCACGGCATAGACGCGGTTCTCCAGACAGCGGGTCACCATCGCATCCTGGCAGTACGGCAGCACCAGGTTGGCGCAGTGGCAGATTACATCGGCCCCCTTGAGCGCAAGCGTCCGCATGGCTTCCGGGAAAATCCAGTCGAAGCAGATCATGATCCCCACCCGGCACGCACCGATGTCGTACACCTCGAATCCCCGGTCTCCCGGATCGAACCAGCGGTTCTCCTCGTTGAACAGATGCACCTTCCGGTACGTCGCCACATGGCCCCGGGGTGAAACGAGGACGGCCGCGTTGAACAGACTGTCGCCCGCCCGTTCGATCAGTCCGCCGACCAGGTGAATATTCTTCCTGCGGGCCATTTCACAGAGGGCCTGCGTCGTTTTGCCGCCGGGAACGTCCTCGGAAAGATCCGCCGCCTCCTGCCGGGACGTGAAAAGATAGCCCGTGTTGAAAAACTCGGGCAGGACGATCAGTTCTGCGTCCGACGCCTCGCCGAGATCCATGACTTTCCCGATGTTCCCGTCGATATCGCCGAAGACGGGATCAAACTGGATGAACCCGATTTTCATTCACATTCCCCACGATTCAACGCCGGTGCGCGATGCCGCTCCGGACCGGACGACCGGCCGTCAAAATTCGAAATCCACGACGGCAAGGCTTTCGCTCATTTCTCGCACTTTTTTCAGGACTACCTGGTGGTCCGGATGGACCTGGTAGCGCCGCATGGCATCCGGATCAGCAAATGCCGAAATCAGTGCAAAGTCCCAGGACCTTTCCGTCCGCAGGACGTCCTGCCCGAATTCAAAGGATTTGATCTCCGGGACCAGGGCGGGCAATCCGCCCAGGCCTTTCTTCAGTTCATCGATGTCTGATTTGGAAACCTCGGGTTTGAACTTCATGAAAACGATGTGCTTCAGCATGGACTACCTCCCGCCATTTCCTTTCGCGCCCGGCTTTCCGAAATCCTTGAGCTGATCGCCCAGCGATCCAAAAGCATTCTGCGTTTTTTTCATAAACTGCCGGTAGTCCTCGGGCGCCTCTTTTTCCTCATTCACCGCGTCGTGCTCGGCCAGCAGGAGGGAAATGCGCTTGGCCGCCCGGTCCACCTTCTCGATTTTGACTTCGATGTCCTGCCCGTCCTTGAGAACCTCGCCGGCATGGCTGACTCTTTTTCCCGCTCCCATGCGGGAAATGTGCAGCAGACCGTCGATCCCCGGCTCCAGCGCGATAAAAGCGCCGAACTTCGTCAGGCGGACCACTCTGCCGCTGTGGACGGATCCTTCCGGATAGGCCGATTCGACTTTCTCCCACGGATCCGCAAGCAGCTTCTTGAGGCTGAGGCTGATCCGGTCCTTCTCCCGGTCGATTTTCAGAACGGCGACTTCCACTTCCTCGTCGATCTTCAGCGCATCGTTGATGTTCTCGATGCGCCCCCAGCCGATCTCCGACATGGGAAGCAGTCCCTGCATGCCGCCGATGTCGACAAAGGCGCCGAATTTCTGCAGGGAGACGACCTTGCCCCGGACGATCTGGCCCTCCTGGAGCGATCGCATCATTTCCGCCCGCTTTTCCTGCCGTTCCCTTTCCAGGATGACCCGGTTGGACAGAATCACATTGCGCCCCCTCTCCCCGTATTCCGTGATGATGAACTGCAGGCGTTTTCCCGTGTAGTCGGCCGGGGTCCCGATCCTGCCCAATCCCATCTGCGAAAAGGGGCAGAATCCCCGGATCGTCCCGGAGATGCGGATTTCGAAACCGCCTTTGACCTCCTTTTCAACCAGGCCTTCCACCGGAATGCCGTTGCGCCAGGCGTCTTCCAGATAGATCCGTCCGGCGTCGCCGGGTCCGATCTTGGTGGTGAAAAGTTTTTCATCCTGGCGGGAAGAGAGGAAGTAGGCGCGGATGGTATCCCCCTCCCGGACCGTCAGCTCCCCTTCCTCGTTCAGCAGCTCCTTCCGGTCCAGGTACCCTTCGTTCTTTCCGCCCAGATCCAGAAAGACCCAGTCCGGGGAAATCTTGACGATGCGCGCTTCGACCTTCTCTCCCGGCTTCAGCCAGACCGGCTTTTGCTCGCTCTTTTCGAAAAGTTCCGCGAAGCTCTGTTCTTCCGCGGGTTGGTTCGTGTTGCCTTCATTCTGATCCATGGTTGTCTTCCGATTCCTCTTTGTGTTGGTTATTCGATATCCCGGCTTGTCCGGGACAAAGTGACAAGCAGCATATGGACTTTTTCCCCGCCCGTCAATAAGAAAAGAGCCATGGACTCTCGAGGGTCCATGGCTCTTCTATGAACCGCAAAAGCGGGATCAGAAAAGCCGCCTGTCGCCAGGCGGGGAGGGGGTCTCTTCCGCCCCGCTGCTGCGTGGGAAATTACAGCATTTCATAAATGCCGGCCGCGCCCATGCCGCCGCCGATGCACATCGAGACGATGCCGCGCTTCGCGTTTCGCCGCTTCATCTCATGAAGGAGCTGAGCGGTCAGCTTCCCTCCCGTCGCTCCCAGCGGATGGCCCAGGGCAATGGCGCCGCCGTTGGGGTTGATGTCGCCCGCCCAGTAACGGTCTTCGATCCCGACGATCCGGCACGAGGCAATCGCCTGCGATGCAAAGGCCTCGTTGATCTCGAAGACATCGATGTCCTTTGCCGTCAGGCCGGCCAGCTTCAACACCTTGGGAATCGCGTAGGCGGGCCCCATGCCCATCTCCTCGGCCTTGCACCCGGCCACGGCATAATAAGTCAATTTGGCGAGTGGCTTGAGTCCCAGCGCCTTGGCCTTCTCCGCCGTCATCAGCAGCGAAAAGGCGGCGCCGTCGGTCATCTGTGAGGAGTTGGCAGCCGTCACCGTGCCACCCTGCTTGAAGGGCGACCGCAGCTTGGCCATGTCCTCGAGTTTCGCAGGCCACCGCACACCGTCGTCGATGTCGAAAACGACCTTCTCGCGAACCCGCTTGCCGTTTTTCAGGACCTTGTACTTGAAGGCCTCGATGGGAATGATCTCCTCCTTGAATTTACCCGCCTTGATGGCTTCATAGGCCCGGCGATTGCTCTCCAGGCCGAACTTGTCCATGTCTTCCCTCGAGACGTTCTGGCTGGCCGCCACGTTCTCGGCCGTAATGCCCATGGAAACATAAACATTCGGCATGCCGCCGTCGAAGTTCCACTCGGGGTTGGGGCGGAAGATGCTGCCCCCCATGGGGATGTGCGACATGGTCTCGCAGCCCCCGGCGATGATCACCTCGGACCAGCCCGCACGGATTTTCGCCGTGGCGTCGGCAATGGACTGCAGACCGGACGAACAGAAACGGTTGACCGTCATACCCGACACGGAGATGGGCATTCCCGCGCCCATGGCGAGCACCCGGCCGTAGTTCATGCCCTGCTCGCCTTCGGGGAAGGCGCAGCCGACGATTACGTCGTCCACCTCCTCAGGCTTCATGGCGGGAACGCGGGCCAAAAGACCCTTGAGCACCTGGAAACCGATTTCATCCCCGCGGGTCGCGGCCAGGCCGCCCCTTTTATAACGACCGCCCGGACTTCTGACGGCTTCGACAATAACAGCTTCACTCATGATATTCCTCCTTGTGTTCTGGATCCACCTCCCCTTCCGACCGCCCGCGTTGGGGAGAAAGGAAGGGGAGAAAGATATCCTGTGTTTAGTTACGCAACGGCTTGCCCGTCGTCAGCATGTGCATGATCCGGTCCTGTGTCTTCTGCTCGCCCATGAGGCTCATGAAGGCTTCCTTCTCGAGGTCCAGGATCTCCTGCTCCGTCACCAGCGTCCCTTCCGCGCAGTCTCCGCCGGAAATGATGTAGGCCACCTTCCTTGCGATGTGGACGTCATAGGCGGACGCGTAATTGCCGTGCTGCATGTTGTAGAGAATTCCGTTCGCCATGCCGCGGAAATTCTCGCCCATGACAGGGATCAGGGCCGGGCGGGGCTTCTTGTAGAACTTGGAAAGCCCCAGGACGACCTGCTTGGCGTCATAAATCTGCTGGTCGCGGTTCAGGCTGATGTTTTCGGTTTTCCGGATGAAGCCCAGCTCCATGCCCTCCATGGCGCTGGTCGCCACCTTGGCCGTGGCGATCGTCTCGAAGGCCTTGCCCAGAATCGTCTGCAGGTTGAGCCCCGCATCGACCACGCCGTCCGGCAACCCCTCGGTCAGGCGCACCATCAACTCCTTGCAGCCGCCGCCGGCGGGAATGACGCCGACGCCGACTTCCACGAGGCCGATGTAGGTCTCGCCGCAGGGCTGGCACTTCGCCCCGTGCATGGCCATTTCACAGCCGCCGCCCAGGGTCAGCCCGGCAGGCGCCGTGACCACCGGCTTGGAGAGGTATTTCATCCGCATGTTCGCGTCCTGAAGCGCGCCGATCAGTTTCTCCAGCATATCCCAGTCGGCCTTCTGCGCGGCCAGGAGCACCTGGAAGATATTGGCACCGGCCGAGAAGTTGGCCGCGTGATTGCCCAGTACCAGCCCCGTGTAGCCCTTTTCCACTGCGTCGCAGGCAACATTGAGCATGTCGATCATCGGACCGTCGATGGCATTCATCTTGGTGTGGAACTCCAGGCAGGCCACGCCGTCGCCGATGTCCACGAGCGTCGCGGAGGCGTTCTCCTGAATGACCTTCTTCCGGTCCTTCAGCGCGGGCAGCAGGATGATCCGCGGATTGGGCTCCAGCAGAACATAGCCCTTCTTCTCGAAGTCGTAGTAATAGGTGCCGTCCTCCTTCTTGGTGTAGAAGGACTCGCAGCCCTTTTTCAGCATCTCTTCGATTTTCTTGGGAACCTTCTTCTTGAGCTGCTTCATGACCTCGACGGCCGCCTTCACACCGACGGCATCCCAGGTCTCGAAGGGCCCCAGCTGATGGTTGTAGCCCCACTTCATGGCGTTGTCGATGCCCACGATGGTCTCGCAGATCTCCGGCACGCGGTTGGCCGCGTAGATGAAGTTGTTGCACAGGTATTCCCGCGCCAGCTCGGAGGCCGCGTCCTTGCCGAAAAAGACAGTCTTAATCGAGGCCGCGACGCCGTCGTCCGCTTTCTTCTTTGCTTCGGAGACGGATTCGTACTTCGGCTTGGTCGGAGCGACATACTCCATCGTGTTGTAGTCCAGGACCAGCTTCGCTTTCTTGCCCTTGGCGTCCTTGGTCTTCTTGTAGAACCCCTGCTTGGTCTTGTTCCCCAGCCACTTGAGCTCCATCATCTTGTCAAAGAAGGGCAGCGGAACGAAAAGGTTGCGGCTCTCGTCCTCGGGGACCGCCTCGTAGAGGTTCTTCATCACGTGATAGCCCGTATCGAGACCGACCAGATCGAGGGTCCCGAAGATTGACGTGCCCGGACGTCCCAGGGCCTTGCCGATGACGGCGTCCACTTCCTCCACCTTCAGCTTCTTCTCCACCATCAGGTTGACGGCGTTGGAGATGTCGAACACGCCGATGCGGTTGCCGATGAAGTTGGGGACGTCCTTGCAGACGACGACGCCCTTGCCCAGCACCTGCTCGCAGAAGGTGATCATATAGTCCACGATCTCCTTCTTGGTCTTCTCGCCGGGAATGATCTCCAGCAGCTTCATGTACCGGGGCGGATTGAAGAAATGGGTGCCCAGGAAGCGCTCCTTGAATTTGGCGCCGGACTTCGCGGTAATGTCCTGGATGGGCAGACCGGAGGTGTTGGTGGTTACGATGCAGTCCGGTTTCACGATCTTTTCGACCTTGGCAAAAAGCTCCTGCTTGATTTTCAGGTTTTCGATGACGACCTCGATCACCCAGTCCACATCGGCCAGCCAGTCGAGGTTGTCCTCGAAATTGCCGATCTTGATCATGGAAGCGTTTTTCTTGCTGTAGAAACTCGCCGGCTTGGATTTTGTGACGCCGGCCAGTCCGTTGGCGGCAAAGCGGTTCCGCCAGGCCGGGCTCTTTTCCGTGAGGCCCTTCTTCTTGTCGGCCTCCGTCAGTTCAAAGGGGACGATATCCAGCAGACAGCATGGAATCCCCGCGTTGGTCAGATGGGCGGCGATGGTGGCGCCCATGACGCCTGCCCCTAATACGGCAGCTTTCTTGATTTCATAGGACATGTTTTTCTCCTCCTCTTGTCTTGCTCACGGTCCGGCGCCGATTTATGTCCTGAGGATCCAATCCGCGCTCGCGCCGCGAGGGGTGACGCCCGCGGACGCGGGCGTCACCATGTTCGTTGATTATGCCGCAAAGGACTCATCGGCTATTTCGATGGGCACCTTGTCCGCAACCTTGATCGCCGCGCACTTGGCTTTGACGAGGGAAAGCACCTCGACGGCAAAGAACTTCGCCGACGCGATCTTGCCCTGATAGAAGGCGACATCCGGGTCGTCATGAACCAGCCCGCGCTGCTTGCCCTTGGAATCGGCGTTCTTCTCCTCATAAATCCTGTTCAGTTTCTCCTGCGCGATGGCCGCGGCCTGCATCAGGAAGTGCCCGCAAACGAGATCTCCGAAGATTTCCAGATAGGGGGATGCATTCAGAATGGGGATCAGGAAGCTGGAGCTCTTGCCCAGCGCCGCAAAGGTCATGGTCAGGTCGATGATGGCGTTGTTCGCCTCTTCCAGGTATGCCGCGTATTTCTGCAGCTCCGGAATCGCTTTTGCCCTCGCGACGGTGGCGCCGATCTCGCCGATCATGTTCATGGCGTTCATGCCCTTGTTCTGGCCGAGCTTCCGGCCGACCAGGTCGAGGGCCTGGATGCCGTTCGTCCCCTCGTAGAGGCAGGCGATCTTGCAGTCCCGCATGTACTGCTCAACGGGGTATTCCTGGCAGTAGCCGTAGCCGCCGTAAACGTCGATGGCCTTGGACGTGATCAGCATGGCCATGTCGGACGAGTAGGCCTTGCACACCGGGGTGAGGAGCTCCACGAATCCGTGCCACTTTGCCTTCTCCGCCGGGAAGGCCTTGGACATGTCGAGGGCAAAGGCCGTGAAGTAGTTCAGGGCGCGGATGCCCTCCGTGTAGGCCTTCATCCAGAGCAGGTCCCTGCGAACGTCCGGATGCTGGATGATGGGAACGGCCTTGGCGTCGGGGTTCTTCATCTCCCAGACCGGCGTGCTCTGGATTCTTTCCTTCGCGTATGCGATCGCGTGCTCGAGAGCGGCCGAGGAGTGCCCCAGGCCCTGCATCCCCACTTCCATGCGGGCCTCGTTCATCATCTGGAACATGATCCGCATGCCTTCGCGCTCCTTGCCCAGAAGTTCGCCGATGCAGTTTCCGTCCTCGCCGAAGTTCAGGGTGCAGGTCGCCGATCCCTTGATGCCCATCTTGTGCTCGATGTTCCCCGTCTTGACGTCGTTGAACTCGCCCAGAGAGCCGTCATCCTTGAGGCGGTACTTGGGAACGATGAAGATGGAGATGCCGGGGGTGCCGGGAGGATCGCCTTCAATCCTGGCCAGGACCGGGTGAATGATGTTCGGGGTCAGGTCGTGGTCTCCGCAGGAGATGAAGCATTTGGTCCCGGTGATCAGGAATTTGCCGTCGGGAAGCCGCTTCGCCGTTGTCCGAAGGGCGCCGACGTCGCTGCCCGCGCCCGGCTCGGTGAGGCACATCGTGCCGCCCCACTCGCCGGCGAACATTTTGTACATGTATTTGTTCTTCAGCTCCTCCGTCCCGTGATGCAGGATCAGTCCCGCCGCGCCGTGGGTCAGTCCGGGATACATCAGGAAGGCGAAGTTGGCGGCATAGCAGGGCTCCAGGTTTGCCGTCATCATGGTGAAGGGCAGCCCCTGGCCGCCGACATCGGGCGGCTGAACCTGCGCCAGCCATCCGGCTTCGCAGTACTTCTTGAAGGCGTCGTGATAGCACTTGGGCACGCTCACCTTGCCGCCCTTGAAGGTGCAGCCTTCCTTGTCCCCAACCTCATAGGTCGGCAGGATGACGTTGAGCGCCATCTTTTCCGCCTCGTTCATCATCATCAGCACGTCGTCCTTCGAAAAATCCTTGTAGAGCTCCGATTCGAACAACTTCTCGATGCCCAGTTGCTCGAAGAGAAGGAACTGCTGATCCCTTGTGTTTACCAACGAATTGCTCATAAAATACCTCCTTCACGTTCTGTTAGATGGTCTGGAAATTTCTATTCCGGCTGATGATCTCTTCACCGTTCCGATGGGTCTTCAAACCCTTGATGAAGATGTTCAGACTTCCCTGGATGGTGGAACGGATCCGCTCCTCCTTGTTGGCCTCCCGCCCCGTGAAAAGATGAAGCGATGTGATTCCGTTCAGCAGACCCCACAGGGCGTTGCGGCTCTGCCTCAGATTGATGTCCCGGGGAAACTCGCCCCTGTCGATACCCTGCTGAAGGATGGTCTCGATGACCTGGGCGGTGTTGTTGGTGACCTCGATGATGTGCTGATTCACGTCTTCGGTCAAATTCAGCTCCTCGGTGTGCAGCATGAAGGTCATCATGATCCGGAACAGCTCCCGGTCATTGAGAAAGAAATCGACATAAATGCAGGCGAAATCCATGACCAGTTCCGCCGCCGACTTGCCGTTCTGAAAGATCTGGGATGATTTTTTGTTGAATTTGTCGATGTCGCTCAGGAGAATCTGGGTGTAGATTTCCTCTTTGCTGCTGAAATAGAGATAGACGGAACCTTTGCTCAGTTCGGCTTTTCTGGCGATATTTTCGACGGTGACATGACGGAATCCCTTTTCGAAAAAGAGCTTTCTCGCAGCACTGAGGATGGCGTTTCGCCGCTGCTCTCTTTCTCTCTTCCGTCTATCCGCAAGCCCCATGTTGAGCTACCCGAACTGTCTGTGCTATGTTATGACCTATGTTCACAATATGAACTTCAGTCAACATCTGACCGATGGTCATTGACTGACTACACCTGAAAACCGATCTTGTCAAGAAATATTTTCGAATGTTCGCAGAAAAAAATAATCCCTTTCTTTTTCAAACGGATAGCTGTATAAAAGAGCCAATCCTGCGAGGCAAACGATCATGACCGATCCTGACTGGGACCCTGAACAATTGCTACGGATGTCCGGCATCTACTGGCAGTCCTGCGCCCTGCATGCTGGCGTCAAGCTGGATGTTTTCACAGCGATCGGCAAAGAACGCCTCACGGAAGTGGAAACCGCCGGAAAGATCGGGGGCGACCCGCGGGGCGTCGGAATGCTGCTGAACGCCCTCACCGCCATGAAGCTGCTCGTCAAGACCGGCGGGCGGTACGGGAACACCCCATTCGGGCTCTCCCGGCTGGCGAAGAACTCACCGGATTATTTGGGCTGGATCATCTTGCACCATCATTACCTGATGGAATCCTGGGCCCGTCTGGACCGGGCCGTGAAAACGGGAAGGCCTGTCCGGAGCCGGTCTTCCTTCTCCGGGGCGAAGCGGCGCGAGAGCTTTCTGATGGGCATGTACAACATCGCCACGAAGGTGGCGCCGCTCGTCGTCGCTGCGGTCGATTTGAAAGATAGCCACCACCTGCTCGATCTGGGCGGCGGACCGGGAACCTATGCGATTCATTTCTGCCTGGCCAATCCGCGGCTTCGGGCGACCGTCTACGACCTGCCGGAAACCAGGCCCTTCGCCGACCGGACCATTCAAAGATTCGGACTGTCCGGGCGCGTCGAGTTCCAGGCCGGCAATTATCTGAAGGATCGAATCCGGGGAACCTACGACGTCGTCCTGCTGTCCCAAATCCTCCACGGGGAAGGCCCAAAGGACTGCGGAAAAATCATTCGAAAGGCCGTCTCCTCGCTGGAGCGGAGCGGCCGGATCATCGTCCACGAATTTATCCTGAACGACAGCATGGACGGGCCCCTTCATTCCGCCCTTTTCTCGCTCAACATGCTGCTGGGCACGCCATCGGGGCAATCCTACTCCGAATCGCAGATTACGGACATGCTGGCGAAAGCCTGCGTTAAAGACATCCGGAGAATCCCCATCGAAACACCGAATCACTCGGGAATCATTATGGGGTCTGCATCGTAAACATCACCCAACAAAATATCTCCCTTGACAACGACGCCATAATTTGGCACCATTGAGCCATGTCGCGCAAGCACCAAAAAACTCTTGAACTGATCTTTGCACATCCCCCCAGCGCAAAGGTGAAATGGAGCGATATTGAAGCGTTGTTCCGCAACTTGGGTGCAGAAGTGACAAAGCGGGAAGGATCGCGCGTCGGTGTCATGCTGTGTGGGGAGCGAAGGGTGTTTCATCGTCCCCACCTGTCGCCCGATACTGACAAAGGAGCCGTAGCGAGCATTCGCAGTTGGTTTGAAAAGAATGGAGTGAAGCCATGATGAACGTTATGGAAATCAACGGTGTCAAGGCTGTTATCGCCTTCGACCCAGAGATCAACATGTTCCGGGGTGAGTTTGTAGGATTGAACGGCGGCGCCGATTTTTACTCAAACGATATCGATGGATTGCGCCGTGAAGGGGAAACTTCACTGAAGGTGTTTTTTGAGATGTGTGCTGAAGAGGGGGTTTCGCCCTACCGGAAAACATCCGGCAGATTAAACCTTCGCCTTTCCCAGGAAGTGTACGATAAGGCGGCAACTTTGGCCAAAGCATCGGGCAAGAGTATCAACGCCTGGATTGCAGATGTTATCCGTAATACCGATGACGTCCTCACCCGTTAATATCATCGATTTCTCGAGTTCTCTTAAGGAGAGCATTACGCATGAACCGGATGAACCTGAAAACATACCCCTTCAAAGGGTTCATGGATGAAGACGAGGCGTGGCGGCTCTACGAGCTGGCGCGGGAGGCCGGCCGTCTCGGCCCCTGCCTGGAGATCGGCAGCTACTGCGGGCGCTCCGCCGCCTATCTCGGGCTGGGCTGCCGGGAAAGCGGCGCCATCCTTTATTCGATCGACCACCACGAAGGTTCGGAGGAGCAGCAGCCCGGCGAGGAGTACTTTGACCCGGAACTTCTGAATCCGGCCACCGGCCGGATCGACACCTTTCCCCTCTTCCGGAAAACGATTTCCGATCTCGGCCTGGAGGGCACAGTGATTTCCATTGTGGCCCGGTCCGGCGACGTTGCCCGGAACTGGTCCACGCCGCTCAGCCTCGTTTTCATCGACGGCGGCCACACCTTCGAGGCGGCCTTCACCGATTACAGCGGCTGGGTATCCCACGTGATGCCCGGCGGATTTCTGGCCATTCACGACATCTTCCCGGACCCGGCAAAAGGCGGCCAGGCCCCCCGCTGCATCTACAACCTGGCTCTGGCATCCGGACTGTACTCGGAGCTGCCGATGGTCGGGACGCTGGGGATCCTGAAGCGGGCTGCCTGCGGGGACATCACGGAAAGGGCTGCCGAGCGCTGGAAACGGATTTAAGCGTCGGGATCTCGGCCGAAGCGGCGGCGACGCCATCCGCGCCGGACCTGCGGGCTTGAGCCCCGGCCCTTCCCCGGCGGCCGGGCGCGGAAACCGCTTCCACATTGCAAAATCGCCGGAATTGGCATATCCTGATGCGAAATCGGGCAATCAGGTTTTGCCGATGGCAAAAAATCAAACGATGATCAGGAAATCGGAACATGTCGCAGACGAGAAAAAATAAAGCCCGGTCCCAGCCGGAACTTTTTCCACCTCGGCAGCAGATCGAGGAGGAGACCGTGCACCCAACCGGGACAGCGCCCCCATTGGACACCGGGAATGACCAGCTTGACAGCGCTTTGCGGACGTCCGCTGACAGTTATCAAATGATTCTCGCAAACATGGAGGAGGGGTATTATGAGGCGGATCTGGCCGGAAATTTCACTTTCTTCAACCGGTCTTTTCAGGAGATCATGGGCTATCCTCACCTGGAACTGCTGGGCATGAATTACCGGCGGTGTGCGGTCAACGAGGAAAGCAGAAAAATAGTTCGGGATGCACACAACCGGGTTTACAGGACGGGGAAACCGATCAAAAGCTTTACCTGGGAGATTCTGAGAAAAGACGGGACCGTAAGGACCATTGAGCTGTCCGCTTCTCTCATCCGGAACGGGGACAGTCAACCGACGGGCTTCCGGAGTGTTGTCCGGGACATCACCGAGCGCATGCAGACGGAATCCTCCCTGCGGGAAAGCGAAGAAAAGAACCGCCTGATCGTGGAGAATGCCCGGGAGGCCATCATCGTCACCCAGGACCTGAAGCTGGTCTTCGCCAACCCGATCGCCGAGGAAATGATCGGCTATTCCCAGGAAGCTTTAAAGTCCGTGCCATTCACGGATTTCATCCACCCCGACGACCGCGACCTGGTTGCCATGAACCACATCAGAAGACTTGCCGGCAAGGAACTCCCCTCCGTCTATGCCTTCCGGGTGGTCAACCAAGACGGATCCATTCGGTGGGTCGAGATCAGCGCCGTCGTCGTGCCCTGGCAGGGAAGACCGGCCACCCTGAATTTCCTGAACGACATTACCGAAAGAACACGGGCGGAAGAGGCCCTGCGCAGGAGCGAATCGACGCTGAAGAGCATCTTTCTCGCCTCTCCGATTGGAATCGGCCTGACATCGGACCGGGTCATTCAACAGGCCAACAACCGCCTCTGTGAAATGCTGGGCTACGGAAGGGAAGAACTCATCGGTCAAAGCGCCCGGATTCTATACGCGACGGACGAGGATTACGAATATGTCGGCAGGGAAAAATACGCCCAGATTGCGCAAAGGGGAACCGGAACCGTCGAAACCCACTGGGTCCGGAAAGACGGCACCGTCATGGATATCCTGCTGCGATCATCGTGGATGGATCCTTCCGATCCCGGGGCCGGCGTGACCTTCACCGCGCTGGACATCACCGACCGCAAACAGGCCGAAGGACAGTTGCGGAGAAGCGAGGCGAGATACCGGCTGCTGACGGAAAATATCAGGGATATCGTCTGGACCATGGGCCTGGACTTGAAAATCGACTACATCAGCCCCTCGATCACGGCGCAACTGGGGTACACGCCGGAAGAATTCATGGCTTTGCCCTGGAAGGAGACTCTGTCTTCACGCTCATTCGACAAAGTGATGGATCTCTACCGGGAGGGCTCGAAGCTGATCCGCGCTTACGCACAGGAAGACCTGAATCGTTCCCTGTCGGTGAACGTGGAACACATCCATAAGAACGGCTCTCCGCTGTGGTTCGAGATCAACCTGACGTTCATCCGGGACATGGAAGAGCGCATCGTGGGCATTCTGGGGCTCTCCCGGAATATCGACGAGCAGGTGAAAGCCGAGGATGCGAAGCAGGAAAGCATGCGGAACCTGCGGAAATCGCTGGGGGCCACCATTCAGGCCATGGCCGTGACCGTCGAAACGAGGGACCCCTACACGGCGGGCCACCAGCGGAGGGTCGCGGACCTGGCCCGTTCCATTGCCGTGGAGATGCGGCTCTCCCGGGATCAGATCGACGGAATCCGCATGGCAGCGACCATCCATGACCTCGGCAAGATCTCCGTTCCCGTGGAGCTTCTCACCAAACCGACGCGGCTGACGAAAATCGAATTCGATCTCATCAAGACCCACGCCCAGTCCGGTTATGATATCCTGAAGGACATCGACTTCCCCTGGCCCATTGCCCGGATGGTTCTGGAGCACCATGAGCGGGTGGACGGTTCGGGTTACCCGAACGGCCTGACGCGCGACCAGATCCTGATCGAGTCGCGGATCCTCTCGGTGGCCGACGTGATCGAAGCCATGGCCTCCCATCGCCCCTACCGCCCCGGCCGGGGAATCCAGGCGGCGCTGGACGAGATCGCGACGAACCGGGACATCCTCTACGATGCGGATGCGGTGGACGCCTGCCTGAGGCTCTTCACCGAGAAGGGCTACCGGCTGGTGGAGTGACCGTCTTCGGCACGCTTCGGATTGCCCCTTGACAATAGAACGATCGTTCTATTACAATGCCTCTCCATCGATCAAACCTTTCCGGTGAGGCATGACCTTGAGCGACATCCTGTTCAGTCTTCACTCCTGGCCGCAGGCGATTCTGCACATCGACGGCGACGCCTTCTTCACTTCCTGCGAAGAGGCGATTCACCCCGAACTCCGGGGCAGGCCGATCATTACCGGAGGCGAGCGCGGTATTGTGGCCTGTGCCAGCTATGCCGCCAAGGCCATCGGGATCAAGCGGGGCGTTCCGCTCCATGAGGCAAGGAAGATGTGCCCGGGATTGGTGGTCCTGCCGTCGGACTATGAGACCTACAGCCTTTTCTCCCGCAAAATGTTCAACGTCATGCGGCGGTTCACCCCTCAGGTGGAGGAATACTCCATTGACGAGGCATTTGCCGACATCACGGGAATGCGCCGGGCATTGAGAGCGTCCTATGAGACCATTGCGGTCAACATAAAAAACGAAATTTCAAGGGAACTGGGCATCACCGTTTCTGTGGGCCTGAGCCTCACCAAGGTGCTGGCCAAGGTCGCCTCCAAACACCGCAAGCCGGACGGGTTCACACCCATCCCCGGCCGAATGATCGCGAGGCACCTTGAACCGCTCCCCGTGGAAAAAATCTGGGGGATCGGCCACGCCACAACGAATTATCTCAACAAGCTGGGCGTCCGAACGGCCCTTGCGTTCGCCCGGCTTCCGGAGGACACGGTCAGAAGGCGCTTCACCAAACCGGGGATCGATATCTGGCGGGAGCTTCGAGGGGAATCGGTCTATCCCGTCTGCCCGGAGGAGAAGAGCGCCTACGCCTCCATCAGCAAGACGAAGACCTTTTCGCCCCCCAGCAGCGACGCAGACTACCTTTTCGCTCACCTGATGCGGAACCTGGAGTCGGCCTGCATCAAGGCCAGGCGCTACCGCCTCGCCGCCTGGCGGATCGGGGCCTTTCTGAAGGGAAACGACTTCCGTTATGCCGCCCGGGAGATCCGGCTGAGCCGGCCCTCCGTCTACCCGATGGAGCTGTCGGCCGAAATGCGCGGCCTCTTTGGCGACATGTACCGCCCGCGGGAGCTTTACCGGGCGACGGGCGTCGTGCTCATGGAACTCGTGGAGCACGGGAACATCCAGTACGGCCTCTTCGAAGACGCCGTTCGGGCGGAGCGGGTGGGCGATCTCTACCGGGTTGCGGATGAAATCGGCGCCAGGTACGGCAAGCACAGCCTCCACCTCGGCGCGTCGCACGGGATCGAGGAGGGGGGCTCCGGGAAGCGGGGGGAGCCGACGGCACGGGAACAGAAGCGCCTCTTCGGAGAGACTCGGCGGAAGCGCCTCGGCATCCCCCTGCTGCACCTGAAAGTCGACGCGGGCGCTTCAAAACCTTGTGGAGAGCGGATTGAGCGGCGATTCCCGCAGACCGAAGAGACCGCGCCCGAATCGGGATCGCCGGCGGGTGTCAGGCGTGGTTGCGGAGCCGGAGCTCCAGCGGGTGGGGATGGAGATAGACCTGCTCCTTCAGGTAGGGCTCGTCGTACTTCCGCACGTAATGGTTCATGAGCGTGACCGGCACGATCAGCGGGACAAGCTCCCGCCGGTATGCGTCGATGACTTCCAGGAGCTCCTGCTTCTCGGCGGCCGATAGGTCCTTCTTGAAGTAGCCCATCATGTGGTGCAGGACATTGACGTGCTTCGCCGGCGTCGGCTTGACCGCCATGGCCTCCATGAGGAGCTGCTCGTACCGGTCGATGCGCTGCGCCGAAGAGAGGTCCCCCGCGCGGGCCACGATCTCACCCATCTGCTTGAGGTGTTTGGGGCTGTGCGCCATGAGCAGAAGCTTGTTCCGGCTGTGGAAATCGACGAGGGCGCCGATGCGCCTTTTCTGCCCCATGGCCTCGCAGTAGCGCCGGCAGGTGAAGATCCGTTCGATAAAATTCTCCCGCAGGACCGGATCGTGCAGCCGCCCCTCCTCCTCGACGGGCGTCATCGGGAAACGCTCCATGAAGATCCGGGCAAACACGCCCACGCCGATTTTCCTGGGCATGCCCTTGTCGTCGTACACCTTCACGCGCTCCATGCCGCTCGACGGGGAATCGCTTTTGAAGACGAAACCGCAGAGGCCCTCCTTTTCCAGCTCGGCCACGCGCCCGCGCGCCCACGACTCCATCCGCTCCGTGTGGTCGACGCCGGTGCGGCCCGTCACCAGCCGGGGGCGCTGCGGGTCGCCGACGAGCCGGAGCGTATCCCGTGGAATGCCGAACCCGCATTCCACCTCGGGGCAAACAGGTACGTACTCGACGTACCGGCCCAGGGTGTCGCGCAGGAATCGGTCCAGCGCATGTCCGCCGTTGTAGCGGACGTTCTCTCCCAACAGGCAGGTGCTGATGCCCAAGCAAATCTTATCCATGGCTTCTCTCCTATCACATTTTCCGAAAAGAAAGAACGGAAACTGCGAAAATCTCAGAGGGGGGCGTCCGAAAGCGGAGCACTCACCCTCTCGATGCGCCCCCTTCCCTCGAGCGCCGCTTCGTAAATCTCGATCAGGGCCTGCGCTTCCTCGGCGGGGTCCGGCCAATTTGCCGCCCTTCGGCGGCTCCCCGCGGCCAGCGATTCTCGAAGCTTCCGATCACCGGCAAGACGCAATGCCTTTTGAATGAAATCCGTCCGGTCGCCCGGATTGAAAAGACATCCGCAGGGGCCGGTGCCCTCTTCGTCCCGCGCCAGCCAGCGGTTGCCCGGAATGTCGGAAGCCAGGATCGGCCGCCCCGCCGCGATGGATTCCAGTAGTGAGTTGGAAAGCCCCTCCGAAACCGAATGGTTCAGGACCACATCCGCGCCTTCGTAGGCGGAACGCATGGCCTCCGGCGGAATGCGGGGAATCCAGTTTGCGAAGACCTGCGAGCGGGTGATCCTTTCCGCAAAGCGTTCAGAATAATCAACGTCGAGATCCGGCCCCGCGAAGACGGCCCGGATGCCGGGTGCGGCTTCGTGCGCCGCCGCCATCGCCAGAAGGCATTCCAGGTTGCCCTTCACGGGGCGGACGCCCGCCGGCATGAAGAACAGAACATCTCCCTCCCGGCAGTCCGCCGCGGTCCGCAGGTCAAAGGCTTCGGTACCCAGCCAGGAAAAAGACTTGGGCGCATGAACGATCCTTTCCCGCAGACCCGGCAGAAGATCCTGCAGGCAGCGGGTGGTCGCCGGGTTCTGGGAAACAATGAAGCGGGCCCGGGCGCAGGCGCTTTCCACCTTTTCCCGCCCCGCCCCGCCCTCACCACAGAGATAGATGTCCGTCCCGGCAGGAGAGACGACGAAGGGCAGACCACTATATTTTTTCGCCACGTCGGGATGGAGAATCAGGGCGCCCGCGCGGGTCACATGATGGGCATGGATGAGATGGGGGTGAAAATCGTCCAGCTCCGCGACGAGTTGCCGCGGATCCGCTGAAGCGGTTTCGATCACCAGGACGGCGGCGCCTTTCTGCGACAGATGCCTGCGCCACCGCTCGGCCGTTACGGCATTTCCGGTCACGCCGGGAAGGGCCGTCGGGGTCAGGATCGCCACGCGCAGGGGCGTCTTCAAGCGTCCTCCTTTGAATAGGAGGTGAGCCGGATGCCGTGCCGCACCAGCGTTTCCCGGAACCGGGCGTTTGTGAGCGCCTCCAGTTCCAGGTCCCGGTCCCGGTTTGAAAAGGCGGAAAAGGGACCCTGCCCGCCTTCGGCGGATGCACGGCCGGGGTGGACCATCAGTTCCGTGAGTCCGGAAGACAAGGCGCTCAGGGTTTCCTCGAGGCTTTCCGGCGTGAGCCGCCCCTTCAAATAAAGGCCCCGGAAGTGATCGGTCGTCCTCAGGGCGGACCGGCGGATCCGGCTGCGTGCGGCCAATGCCAGACGACTGAACATCCATGTTTCCGCCTTGTCGACCGGGCCGCCGCGGTCCGAGAAGACCGGCACGGGCTCTTCGGGAAGCCGGATCCAGGGAATACCGAAGGCCTCCGCGATGCGGATGGCTGCCTCAATCACCGCCGGGAAAACATGGATGTGCTGGTGACCATCCAGGTGATCGACCGGGACGCCGGCGTCGTGGAGCGCCCCGACCTGGGCGGCAAACTCCCGCCCAATGGCATCCTCCAGCTCACGGTCGCCCGCGATCATGAGACGGCGGTGAGCCTCCGCCTTGCCCGGGAAACGTCCGCCAGGATCGGTGAGGCAGGCCGGATTCGGCGTCAGGGGCATTCCCTCGGTCAGGTTCAGGTGGATTCCGAAGGAAACATCGCCGCCGGCCGTCGCGGCGATCCTTCTGAGGGCGTCCGGAAAGGCGGGCCCGTTGACAAGGACGCTGACCGCCGTTACGGCACCCGCTTCCACGGCTTCGAAGATTCCCGCATTCCGGGCTTCGTCCGCCCCCAGGTCGTCGGCATTGACAATCAGCATCTTCACGGCCGCTTCACCCCTCCTGCACGGATAAAAAGGTTTCGAAAGACGTATTTTCCTGCTCCCGCATCCCTGAAATCGGATCGCCCCGATGCACGGAGTTCCAGAAGATGATCCATCAGCCCGGCTTCCATGCCGTCATACTCACTGCCTGTGAAGGGCCGCTCCGTCTCGCGGACCACCGCGACATGGCGGAAGCGCCCGCGTAGCCGGCAGATAAGCTCCGACGAATCGGCCAGGGAAACGACCATCAGCCAGAGCCTGCCGCCTGCCCGCTTCAGAAAGAAGGGAGCGCCCTCCAGAACAGCCGTCAGGTGCTTCAATCCGTCCGGCCCGCCGTACCGGGGACCGAAGGGCCGGGGCCCCGCCGTCTGGGGAGGAGTGGCCGCAATCACGTCGAACCGCCCCGCGTCCTCCGGGGACAATCCGTTGAGGGCCTCGTACCAGGCCCCTGCACGGATCTCGATCCGGTCCGCGACTCCGTTTGCCGCCGCGTTTCTTCGGGTCGCCTCGAGGGCTTCGGAGCGGATGTCCACAGCGACAACGCGGCGGGCGCCACGCTTTGTCATCGCGATGGCGAGAATGCCCGTCCCGCAGCCCAGGTCGAGGGCGTCCTCACCGGCCCGTACATCCAGAAGCCCGGCCAACTCGAGCGTGGATGCCGGCGGCCGATGCACCCCCGCGGAGATGCGCAGATCAACCGGCCCGGCAGGCAGGATCAGGCGCTTTTTTTCTTCCTCCCGGATGAGAGGTGCGCAGCCGTAACGCCGCTGGGCGGCGGAAAGCATCGCCGCCACCAGGACCGGGTAGTCCATTCCGGCCCAGCGCGCCGAGAGCGCCAAGGCTTCCTGTGGTTCGAAGCTGGGCGTCGTATTGGCTTCAAGAAAGTACAAAGTCCCACCGGGAGACAGGCGCACGTCGAACCGGGCGTAATCCCGAAGCCCGAGCGTGCGGAAGGCGAGGCGAGAAAATCCCTCGAGATCCGCCGCGAGACCGGCCGGGAGCGAAGCCCGCGACGCGTCCTCCCGCCCTTCCTCGACTTCGGACTCCTTGAACGCCTTGGTAAGCAGGTTCGGCTCACCGGGTTGCATCCGCCACTCGAGCGGAGGCAGCACGTTCAGCCCATCGTCTTCCTCCAGCACCGAGACGGCCAGTTCACGGCCAGGTATGTAGGTTTCCGCAAGGACCGGCTGCCCGTAACGATCCAGGAGCGCCGCAATGCCGTCCCGGATTCCAGCCATATTGCCGGCAAGGCATAGCCCGCGGCTCATGTGCTCGAAAGCCGGCTTCAAAACGACGGGGGTCCGAAGCCACTCCGGCCATTCCTGGTTTCTCGAGGTCACCGCGATGCCCGGCGGAACGGGAATGCCCGCATCCGCGAGCCGCGTCCTGGCGGCGATCTTATTGTCGGCAAGCATGCAGGCGCCGGCGCCGGAACCGACGATCCGCGCGCCCTGGCTCTCCAGCAGCAGCCTGACAAAGGACCGCATCAGCCCGGATCCGCGGTAGGTGTCCGTGTGGTCGAACACGAGATCGCACCACTCCGCGATGCCCCGAACCTCCGCTTCGATCGCCTCGGAGTCGACGAAACGCATCTCGTGGCCAAGCGCCCGCAGCCCGGCCGCGACCGACTCCGCGCAGCGGCAGGACGAGCCGGCCGTATGAACGACGGCGACACGCATCCTCAATCTGCCGGGTTCCTTCGCGCGCCACGCGCAGCCGACGGAAAACGTGCGGCAGACGGCAAAGCCATTTTCAGGTCTCCTTCATTGGATCTAACAGGCGGCGACCGACGGGCGGACGGGGGGATCATCTATGCAAGGCCTCGCAGGGCCGCCTCCGCCCGGCGGACAGCCAGGTGAACCGGGTCCCATACGCTCGAATAGGGGGGTGCATAACTTAAATCGAGATGGATCATCCCGCCGACGTCAAACCCGGCGTGCAGTGCCGTGGCGAAGACATCGATCCGCTTGGCCGCTCCTTCCACGCCCACGATCTGGGCCCCCAGAAGCCTTCCGGTCCCCTTTTCGGCAAGCGCCTTCACCGTGATCTTTCCCGAATTGGGATAGTAGGAGGCCCGCGTCGTGCTTTCGATCCGCCCGACGACATGCTCCAGCCCGAGGTCGCCGATCTCCCGCTCCTGGAGCCCCGTTCGGGCCACCTCCACATCGCAAATCTTGCTCACGGCCGTTCCCACGACGCCCGGAAATGCGGCGTACCCCCCGCCCAGGTTGATCCCGGCCACCCGGCCCTGCTTGCTGGCGACGGTGCCAAGGGCGATATGGACGGGCCGGCGGCTCACGAGGTGAAAGGCTTCGGCGCAGTCGCCGGCCGACCAGACGTCCGGTACGTTCGTCTGCATTCTGTCGTTGACGCGGATGGCCTTCCGGACGCCGAGGGCGATCCCCGCCCGCTCGGCCAGTTCCGTGTTGGGGCGGACTCCCATCCCCAGGATGACGATGTCGGCGGGAAGGGTCCGGCGGTCCGTCACGACGGCCCGGGCGCGGCCCTCGGAAACCTCCACGGCCTGAAAGGACTCCCCCCGGTAGAGCTTCACGCCAACCCGAATGAGGGCGTCGGACACGAGCGAACCCATGTCGGGGTCAAGCGTGTTCATGACCTGGCCGGCCTGCTCCACCAGCGAGACATCGAGGCCCCTCAGGATCAGCGCTTCCGCCATTTCAAGGCCGATGTACCCGCCGCCGATCACGACCGCCGTTTTCGGCATCTCCCGGTCGATGGCCTGCCGCACGCGAATGCCGCTCTGGAGAGAATGGAGGCCGTAGATCCCCCGCGCGTCCGCTCCAGGGACGCCGGGGCAGAAGGGAACCGCCCCCGTTGCGATCAGCAGGTGGTCGAAGGCTTCCCACCGCTCCCTTTTTTTCCCGGCCGCACGGACGTGGACACGGCGATTTTTCGGGTCGATTTCGGTGACCTTGTGGAGGACGCGGGCGTCGATCCCGTATTCGTCGCGAAATACCTCCGGCGTGACCGCCACCAGTTTGGAGACATCGTCGACAACCCTGCCGACGTAGTAGGGGATGCTTCAGGCGGAGTAGGAGGTATGGGGCCCCTGCTCAAAGACCACGATGTCCAGCCGGGGCTTGAGCCTTTTCGCCTGCGCGGCTGCGCTCATTCCCGCCGCGTCTCCGCCGATGATCACCAGTCGCTCCTCTGCCATATTGCCCGCCTTTCGATTTGATATTCGTCTCATGCCCTGCTTTCATCAAAAAATCAAGCCTTCCCCGCGGGCGGGTCCGGTTTACATCCGATCCCGTCGCGCACAACCGATTCGGAAACATTTTGAGATCATCGATCCTGATCTTTCGATGGCAGTGAGACGATGGCAATAACCCTTGACTTGAAAAAAATGCCCCCCTATACTCCGAGCCGTCAGAAGCCATGTCTTAATCGATTGCAGAAAAGCGTTTGACAGCCGGTCGAATCCGGCAAAGAAAGGAGTCCGATATGAAACGACAAGCGGGATTCATCATGGCGGCGGCACTGATGGCATGTCTGTTGATCCTGACGGGTTGCGAGCAGAAGCCCAAGTCGGCCGGCACCCCGGCGAGCTCCTCGGCACCGTCCATCAACATGCAGGAAGGCCTCTGGGAAATCACCACGACGGTTGAAATGACGGGCGTCCCGGCGGGCATGATCAAGCCCCAGACCTTCACAACCTGCCTCAGCAAAACGGATTATGTGCCGAAGGAGAAGGCGGCAACCGACTGCACCATGAAGGACGTGAAAACGGATGGCGACACCGTCACGTGGACCATGGTCTGCAAGGATTCGACTATGAAGGGCCGGATCACTTACGCGGGCGCCACCTATGACGGGGCGATGGAGACGACGATGAAGCAGGACGGCAGGGACATGACCGTCAAGACCACCATGAAGGGGAAACACCTCGGCCCCTGCACGAAATAATTTTTACGCGGTCCGGATTCCGCGATTCCAAATGCCATCATCAACCGGGATCTATTTCACGGCGCGCGCTCGCCGGGCTGTTTGAACGGCGGTTGAGGCGGCCTGCGGGGCTGCCTCACCGCTTAAGGAACCAGTTCTTTGCGGAATATCAGTTTGTCGTCCCCCGGCCGGTAAAAATCCCGGACTCGCGCCTCCTGCCCGTAGCCGTTCCGGCAATAAAAATCAACGGTGCGGGCGTAAGTCTCCTGGGACGATGTCTCGATGAGGAGCATGCGTCCGCCGCGCGCGGCGACATCCCGCTCGACATGACCGAGCAGTGACCGCCCCAGCCCCCTCCCCTGTGCCTCCGGCGCGACGACGATCCAGTACAGATCATACGTCCCCTGCGTCAGGGGCGCCGGGCCAAAACAGGCATAGCCGTTGAGTCGCAAAGTGCCGGCCCTTTCCTCGATCAGCGCGAAGCAGTAGCCGCTTGACTCCCCCTTTTCCAGATACTCATCGACCAGTTCCAGCGCCGTTCGGATTTCCCTGTCGTTGAACGTTCCCGCCGCGGCGACGATCTCTTCGATCCGGACCCGGTCCCGCCGCTCCAGGTTTCGAATGCTCTCCGGCTGCTCTCCCCCGATTTCCCGCAAATTCGTTTCCGTCACGCCGGTCTTCACGAGTCTTTCGCCCCCGCATCGAAGGCGTTCCGGTTCGGATTGCGCGCCGCCATGCGGAGCCGCGATCCCGTGGACAAGGCGGGAACCTCCCGCTCATGATCGGCCCGGTTGTTGTGCGTCCAATGCCAGGTCAGGTGCGAACCATCGCTCCACGACTTGATGTAGCCTTTCTCGATGAAGCCGCGGAGGGTCTTTCGGATCAGCGCCGGATCCGCTCCGGTTGCCGCTTCCAGCCTTCGGCAGAGCTCCTCGAAGGCGTCCGCTTCACCCCCGTTTCCTCCGCCGCGGTTCACCGCCGGCGCGCCGCCGGAGAGCGGAATGTCGCCCAGCCGCTCCATCAGATCCTCGGACAGCAGCCGGTAGACGAACTGCGTCTTGAAATACCCCTCGACCTGCAGGTCCTCGTAGGGCGTGTTGGTCTTCTCCCGGCTGCCCCGGATCTGCCTTTCCCAACCTTCACGGATTTCCCGGTCGTACTCGGCGACAAAGGCCTCGATCTGCTCCGGTGAAAGGGCGGATGTTTTGACGATGGCGCTGTTGGCGTCGTATCGCGACCAGTCGTTCGTGAGAATTTCCAGGTCGTACTGATCCACATTTTCGCGGACGGTCGTGCCGGGAAAGGGCGCGAGAAAATGGTAGCCGTACAGGGAGCCCAAGCTGCCCGCGAACCGTTTCGTTTCCTCCAGCGTCTGCCCGGTTTCACCGGGAAGGCCGACCATGAACGAGGTGTGCGCGATCATGCCGGTCTCGTTGCAGAGCCGCACAGCTTCCCGGACCTGGTCGAGGGTGATGTTTTTTCGAATCCGCTTCAGCATCTCCGGATTGCCCGATTCGACGCCGAAGCTGACGCTGTCGCATCCGGTTTCCCGCATGATCTGCAGGGTTTCGCGGTCAACGGTGTTGACCCGGGCAAAGGCGCTCCAGGTGAAGGAAAGGCCCCTTCGGCGGATCTCGCCGCACACCTCCCGGACCCGCTCCCGGTCGGAGGCAAAGAGATCGTCCGCGACGTTGATTCGGTCGATCCCGTAGGAGAGGATATGCGCGATCTCGTCGACGATGAGCCGGGCGCTCCGCTTGCGGATCCTTTTTCCGACCATGCGCCGGCCCTGGCAGAAGATGCAGGAATAGGGACAGCCGCGGCTGGTGATGATGCTGATGGGATACCCCAGCGCCTGATACCGCGACAGCGGCAGCAGATGCCGCGCAGGTAGCGGCAGCGTGTCCAGGTCCTCGATGAACTCGCGGTCCTCCGTTACGACCAGACGGCCGTTCCGGCGGAAGGCGATCCCCCGGACCCCGGGCCATGCCTGAGGGTCCTGGAGCACAGGCGTCAGCTCGGCGATGGTCTTTTCGCCCTCCCCCTTCACGATCAGATCGATCTCCGGATAGGCCGTCAGCGTGTTCTCCGCGTCAAAGGACACGTGCGGACCGCCCATCAGGGTGACGATGTCCGGGTTGTGCCGCTTTGCCGTCCTCAAGATGTCCGCCGCCCCGTAAAAATTGAGCGTCACGGAGGTGGCACCCACTGCGTCCGGCTGAAAGGCGTCGAGCGCCGCCCTGAGTTTTTCCGGACGGTAGCCGTTCACAATGTAATCGATGATCCGCACCTCGGCCCCCGCAGCCTCAAAGGCCGCCGCCACGTAAGTGATCCCCAGCGGCGGCGCCGGCGCTTCTTCCAGCGGATAGGGGGGGGCAATGATCGCAACTCTCATGCTTCTTCAGTCTCCTGCGGCGGGACGGATCAGGGACCGCAACCATCCCAGCCAAGTGTTGTCTTTCATCCGTTCGCGGTCGATGGCCGCAAACTGGGCTGCCAGTTCGGCCGGGTCGGCCATCCAGTCGCCGCGGGTGACGACGGGCTGGTCCGGGTCCAGTTCCTTGACGATGACGGCGGGATTGCCGGCCACGATGACATTCGATGGGACATCCCGGACGACGACGGCCCCGGCGCCGACGATACTGTTTCGGCCGATGGCAACGCCCTTGGTGACGATGGCGCTGTCTCCGATCCAGGCATTCCGCCCGATGCGGACCGGCGCGGAGTTGCCGACGGAAAGACTGCGGTTGTAGAGGCCGTGCCAGTCCGAGTCCGTGATGAAGGCACCCTGCGCCATCATCACACTCTCCTCGATGACGATTTCACGCGCCGCGCTGATCCGGACGCCCGGGCAGACCAGACAGTAGTTCCCGATTTCGATGCGGCCTTCTCCTTCCAGGTTGGACCACACGGTCAGCCGGACGCGCCTGTCCGGCGTCGCAATGACATGCGTATAATCGCCGATTCGAATGGGCCCTCCGAAAATCTCCACGTACCAGGGCTTCATGAAGGTGCATCCCCTGCCGAGGAATTCCAGTTGGGGACGAAGGAAATAACCGGCGTATCGCTGCTGAAATCCCTGGTCGAGGCGCTTGAGGATGTAGGGACGGTGGTCTCTTCTCATGAATGCCGCTTCGGCGGTACGGGCAGGTCCGGCCGCGCCGACATCCCCGTTCGCCCGCCCGCGGCGTTCCGCCGGGAGGGAAAGGATGCCGGGACGCCGCAGGCCTCCCAGTATTCGTGACTGAAAAGAACGCCCGCCGGCGTGAGCCGGTACAGCGCGTCGCAGGCCAGGAGAATCGCGGCCGTTGTCCAGGCCGTTTTTTCTTCCGGCCAGATGACGGCATCGGGAAAGGTCACGCCCATCCAGTAGGAGCCGTCGTCATACTTCTTGTCGAGGAGCCAACTGAAGACGATCCTGGCCTTTTCAACCTCGCCGATCGCGTGAAGGGTCAGAACGAATTCCGAGGTTTCCGCCATGGTGACCCACGGACGGTCCGACACGCAGCGGATCCCCCAGTCCGGGACGACGAATTTTTCCCAGTACTTGTTGATCCGCCGGCGGGCATCATCGCCGGTGACGGCGCCGCAGAGAATCGGATAATACCAGTCCATGGAAAACCGTGATTTGATCATGTTGAACCGGTTGGGACGGAAACGTATGGCATAACCCAGCTTCAGGAGCGCCGCCTCCCAGTCGGGCCGGCTGCGACCCAGACGCGCGGCAACGGCCAGGGCGCACTTGATGCTCATGTACACGGAGCTGGAGCCGGTGAGCAGCGCCATCGGATCCACCACGCCTTCGCCGTTCTGCGCCCAGTGGATCTCACCCGTCGGCGCCTGCATGCCGACGGCGTAGTCCACGCCGTTTCGAACGGTCGGCCACATCCTCCTGAGGAAATCATGCCGGCCGGTGATCAGGTAATGGTGGAACACGCCAACGGCGATGTAGGAGGACATGTTGGTGTCCCGGGTGGCGTCCACCGGTACCCCGTCACGGTAAGCGGCCGGCCAGCTTCCGTCCTCCTGTTGTGTCCCCCGCATCCATCCATAGGCCCGCTCGGCCTCGGTCCAATATCCGGCCACGGACAGTCCCATGGCGGATTCCACATGGTCCCAGGGGTCCGTTTTTCCGCCGACCGACCAGGGAATCTCGCCGTCGGCCTTCTGCACCGAGGCAATGAAATCGGCCATTTGTTCCACATCCAGGCGCGCTTCCGCCCCGGCCCTCGATAGCTCCCATTTCATTGGTTCTTATTTTCCTTTTTGAGATAGAAGATGATGCTTTTTGCAATGAAGGGGTTCAGCATCCCCTCCAGCATTCGGGTCCATTTCGGGCGCTGCATGATGTCCCACTCCAGGAATTTCCGGTAGAGGTTGACCGGCCGCGAATGCTCGTTCTTGTGGCCGACCAGGCATTTCAGCCACCAGTAGGGCGAATGCAGGCCGTGTTTGTAGCGGACATCGATGCAGCGCATGCCGGCGGCCTCGAGCAGGCCCTGCAATTCCCCTTTCCGATAGATCCGGATGTGCCCCCCGGGCTCCTGGTGGTAGGCTTCGGACAGCGCCCAGCAGATCCTTTCCGGCAGGAATCGAGGCACGCTGACAACCAGATCCCGGCCCGGCTTGAGGACGCGGACCAGCTCGATGATCGCGGTCCGGTTGTCCGGGATGTGCTCGAGGACCTCCGAGCAGATCACCGCGTCGAACGTTTCATCCCGAAAGGGCAGACGGGTCACATCGGCCCGGGAGATGAGGCACCGGCCGCCGCCGTTTCCGTTCTGCTCCCGCATCAGATAGAGGGTCGTCGCCGCCTTGCAGAGGTCCTCCCACCGGAGGTCGATGCCGGTCACGTCCAGGCCCCGAATGCGAAAGGCCTCGCAGACATGGCGGCCCGTGCCGCATCCGGCATCCAGCACACGGTCCCCCGGCCTCAGGTTCAGCCGGTCCAGCTCAACGGTGAGCATCGATGGCTTCCCGGTAGGCGTCCACGGTCTTCTGGGCGGCGTGCCGCCATGTGAAAGATCCTTTTACGCGGTCCAGCCCGGCCTGCCCCAGGCGCTGCCGTTTTTCCGGGTGGTCCAGGAGATCCACAATGGCCTTTTCCAGGGCCTCCTTGTCTCCCGGCGGCACGAGGATTCCCGCGTCGCCGACCACTTCCGGCAGGGCGCCTCCGGATGTGCTGACGACCGGCACACCGCAGGCCATCGCCTCCCCCGCCGGCATGCCGAACCCCTCGTAGAGCGAGGGGATCACCGCGATGGCGGCCTCCGCGTAATAGCGGGCGAAGTCCTCGTATTCGATGCGTCCCGTAAACCGGACGGCGCCGTTCAAATTCAGCTCCCTGGCGAGGCGCTCCACGGCCCCGTCCTTTTTCGGGGCGCCGATCACCGTCAGCCGGACGGGCCTTTCCCTGTGGATGGACGCAACCGCCTCGAGGAGGTACCGCAATCCCTTGAGGGGCGTATCGGCGCTGCTCGTCACGATAAGCTGATCATCGGACCGCCGGACGCCGGGCAGCGGGTAGAAGAAATCCGTGTTGATGCCGTTGGGAACGACGCGGAACCGGTCCGGCGCAATGCCGAAATCCCGGCCGATGTCCCTTTTCGAGCACTCCGACACCGTGATGACCCGCGCCAGGCGCCGGGAGACCTTCTTCTGCATCGCCAGAAAGGCATACCATCGGCGGATCTTGAGCCTCTTGATGAATGTCGGCGCCGCCGCGATCTCCGCATCCCGATCCACCGTGATGGGGTGGTGGATGGTCGCCACCGTCGGGTAGCCCAGGCGCGGCAGGTCCAGCAGGCCGTAGGCCAGGCACTGGTTGTCGTGAACGACGTCGTAGTCCGGCCGGTTGGAACGCAGATGCCGGCGCACCCGCATGCCGAATGTCCGGGGCTCCGGAAATCCGCCGAGGCACATGCTGATGAATTCCATCTGGTTGACCGGGAAAAGCAGATCCCGGTACCTCGCGGGTTTGAACAGGTGATCCGGGTTGTAGAGATCGAGGTTCGGCAGCCTGCAAAGCCCGATGCCGTCCGCGAGTTCCGGGTAGGGCGGCCCGGAAATGACTTCCACGGCATGACCCAGTTCCCTCAGCCCCCGGCTGAGGTATTTGACATAAACGCCCTGCCCGCCGCAAGTGGGATTGCCGCGGTAGGTCAGGAGGCATATTTTCAACGGATCGGAATGGCGCTTCCTAATCTTTGTGGAACGGTTTTTTTGTATCACGTCGGCGGACGACCTTGTCTTTCAATGCTTTTTTCACCAGATTTTCGGAGTTCCGGAACATTCGGTCCACTTCCCGAAGACCGAGCCCGGCCCCTGTTGCAACGGTTCGGGCCATCTCCGGAGGGGTCAGGTCTTGGGGACCATGGCTGTCGGTATTCAGCACGAGCTTCGCGCCGTGCCGGCGGGCCATCAGCGCCACGTGCCCGTTGGACAGGCTGTGGCCCCGGCGGGTCGTGATTTCGAGACAGATGCCCTTTGCCGCGGCCAGCCGGGCCTCCCGCCCGGTGATGAGCCCGGGGTGGGCCAGAATGTCGATCGGCGATTCCAGCGCGGCCTCGTTGGTGCCCGGGGCAACCGGTTCCACGATGGTCTCGCCGTGGACGACAACCAGACGGGCCCCCAGCTTCCTTGCTTCCACGGCCAGTTCCCGAATGTGGACGGGCGGCACATGGGTTAGCTCGATCCCCGGTATGACCCGGATCCCGCACACCGCCGAAAGCTTCTCGCAGATGCCGGCCACGCGGGGAATGATGAAGTCCAGGTTGGACGCGTCCCCGTGATCGGTGATGGCGATCGCCCGATAACCCTTGATCCGGGCGCGCCGGACCAGCTCAGAGGGGATCAGTTCACCGTCACTGAAGATCGAGTGGGTGTGAAGGTCAATCATGGCGCTGGCTCCTCAGTGCGGCTGCGTTGCCGCAAAGCGGTTGATTTCAAAATCAACGATCGGCATCCTTAACAGATTTGCCGCGGACGGTCAATTACAAACTTATTGACACTCCACCGATTATATGCGATTTTTTAGGGTATTTGGAATGTAACCGCAGAGAGATCCCCTTTGAATCTCACTGCTTAAATCAACCGGACAGGAGGAAATCATGTCGATTCTCGAATGGAGAAAAGAAGGAACCGTTGCCGTCGTCACGATGACCAACGGGGAAAACAGGCACAACCCCACTTTCACGGAGGCCATCCTGAAAGCCTTCGATGAAATCGAAAGGGACGAAGGCGTCTCCTCGGTCGTCATCGTGTCCAGTGACGCAAAGAACTGGTCGCAGGGCATCGACGTGCAATGGCTCATGGGAGCATTCAACAGCAAGGATTTCCAGGCCGTCAAGGACTTTATGTACGGACTGAATCGAATCTTCAAGCGGATCCTGCTCTACCCCATGCCGGTGATCGCGGCGATCAACGGCCACGCTTTCGGGGACGGGTCGATCCTGGCCTGCGCCTGCGACTTCCGGTTCATGAAGTCATCGAAGGGATTTTTCTGCTTTCCCGAAATCGACATCAGCATCCCCTTTCTGCCGGGCATGATCTGCCTGGTGAAAAAGGCCTTCCCCTACTACAAGCTGGAAGAGGCGGTTTACAGCGGCAAGCGTTACGGGGCCAGGGAACTCGAAGAGCACCACGTGATCGTGAAATCCTGCGAAGACGACGAAGCGCTGCTGCGGGAAGCCATTGCCTTTGCCGGGACCTTCACGAAAAAAAGGGCCATTTTCGGCGAGATGAAAAGACGGTACCACAAGCACATTATCGAGGTCATGGACCGGGAAGACCCGGAGTATATCGAATCGCTGAAACTGATGATGTAAATTGCCTCGCGGTTCGGCAACATGAGAAAGATCCTCGATCGCTACATTCTGCGGGAAATTGCGCTGCCTTTCGTCATGGTTCTCTTCATCCTGACGTTTGTCCTGCTGATGGGAAGGATCCTGCAGCTCATGGACCTTTTGGTCAACAAGGGCGTCGGCTTCCTGGATATCATGAAATTCGTCCTACTGCTGATGCCCTCCTTTCTCATGTTCACCATTCCCATGTCCCTGCTGGTCTCGATCCTGATCGGACTGGGCCGGCTGTCGGGTGACAATGAGATCACCGTGATGAAAGCCTCGGGCGTCAGCCTGTACCAGATCGCCCGGCCCATCGCCGCTGCCGCCGTGATCGCCTTCCTTCTGACGGGGATCATCACGCTGTTCCTCGTTCCCCAGAGCAAATACGCAACCAAGGTTCACCTTTACAACGTCTCCAAACAGAAGGCCAGCATCGGCATCCGGGAGAAGGTTTTCATCGATTACTTCAAAGGGCTCCTGATCTACGCGGAATCGATCCCGCTCGACGGGGCGTTCATGGAAGGCGTCCTCATCGCAGACACGCGGCTGACCAGCGAACCGAGCACCATTGTCGCGAAGAGGGCCTATCTCGTCTCCGACCCCCGGGCGCTGACGATTACCATGCGGCTGGAAAGCGGCAGCACCCATACGGTCGATCCCCAGTTCAGGAACTACCGGAAGATGGATTTCGAAATCTACGATGTCAATCTGGACATCGGCTCTGCCCTGCTGGACGAAGGCAGCCTCAAGGAGAAGTCGACCGGCGAGATGAACATTCTGGAGCTGCGCAAAAGGCTCCGGCAAACCGATACGGAAAAGCGGAAGCTGCGGGATGCGGCGATTGAGCTGCACAAGAAGCTTTCCATTCCCGTGTCGTGCCTGATTCTCGGCTTCCTTGCGATCCCCCTCGGCATCCGGACAAACCGGGCCGCGAAATCCTGGAGCATCTCCATCGGTTTCGGGCTGACGGTTCTGTACTACATGCTGCAACTGGGAGGCGAAGCCCTGGTGCAGACGGACCGGGTCGCCCCCCTGATCGGGACCTGGGTGCCCAATCTGGTCTTCGGGGCGGCGGGGATTCTCCTCTTTACGATGGCGGCCCGGGAGCGCACCTGGAGATCCATGATCACTGCCGGCGCCGCTGTCCTGCGGAAGAGGGAAAAGGGGGACACGCCGTCATGACGATTCTGGACCGCTACGTCACCCGGGAATTTCTGAAGCTGTTCGGCCTCATCGTCGTCTCCTTCATCTTCCTCTACCTCATTTTCGATTTTTTCGAAAAAATCAACATGTTCATGAGCAACCGGGCCTCACTGGCTCAGATGGCGTCCTTCTTTCTCTTCAACATCCCCATGATCGTTTCCCTCACCCTGCCCGCGGCGGTCCTGCTGGCCGCGCTGATCACCTTCGGCGTGATGTCGAGAAACAGCGAAATCGTGGCGATGAAAGCCAACGGAATCAGCCTGTACCGGAGCTCGCTGCCCCTGATCCTTCTGGCCGGAGCGATCTGCGTCATCGCTTTCCTGTTCAGTGAATTCGTAACGCCGTACACCAACCAGAGGGCGTTCCAGATCCTCAAGGTGGAAGTCCAGAGGCGGACGGAGCTGGGAACTTTCAAGCAGAATCAGATCTGGTACCGGAGCCGTCAGGCCATCTACAATTTCAAGATTTTTCAGCCGGACCGGAACCTGCTGCAGGGGATCACGATCAACTATCTGGATCCGCAGTTCCAATTGATCCTGCGGATCGATGCCGAGCGCGCGGAATGGAAGGACGGGCAGTGGCTGTTTCAGAATATCCTGATCGCACGGTTCAACGCCGGCGATTTCCCCGTGCTGGAACGGAAAACCGAGGCCGTGATCGACCTGCCGGAAAAGCCGGCGGATTTCATGATCGCGCAGAAGGACGCGGACAAGATGGGCTTCCTGGAACTGAGACGGTACATTGAAAAGCTGCAGTCCGACGGCTACGACACGACGCGCTACCGGGCTGACCTGCACGGAAAGATCGCCTTCCCCCTGGTCAGCATTATCCTGGCGATCATCGGCGTGGCCTTTTCCCTCCGCTCGGAGCGAAGCGGCGGCGTGACCCAGAGCATCGGCGCCGGGATCGTGATCGGATTCTCCTACTGGCTGGTTTTCGCTTTCGCGATGTCCCTCGGCCGTGCGGGCACCCTGCCGCCTCTGCTGGCCGCGTGGACGGCCAACATCGCCTTCGGGGTCGCCTCCTTCCTGATGTATCGAAGGGTCAAAACGTGAACGGGTTCGCTCAATACCGGTAGTGATCCGGCTTGAACGGACCGTTCACCGGGATCCCCAGGTAATCGGCCTGCTTCCGCTTCAGCCGCGTCAGCCGCGCCCCGAGACGGCGCAGATGCAGCCGGGCAACCTCCTCATCGAGCTTCTTGGGCAGGGTGTAGACGCCGGGCTCGCGCCGTGTTGAGGCCAGTTCGATCTGCGCGAGGCACTGGTTCGTGAAGCTGCTGCTCATCACGAAACTGGGGTGCCCCGTGGCGCAACCGAGGTTTACCAGTCTGCCCTCCGCCAGGACGATGATGGAACGGCCCGACTTCAAAGTCCATTTGTCCACCTGCGGTTTCACGCTCTCGCGGCGGCACCCCTTCGTCGTCTCCAGGTAGCGCATGTCGATCTCGCTGTCGAAATGGCCGATGTTGCATACGATGGCCTCGTTTTTCATTTTTTCCATGTGTTCGCCGGTGATGACATCGCAGCAGCCCGTGGCGGTGACAAAGATGTCCGCATTCCGCACCACCTCATCGAGCGTCCTGACTTCGTATCCTTCCATAGCCGCCTGCAGGGCGCAGATCGGGTCCACCTCGGTGACGATCACCCGGGCCCCGAAGCCCCGCATGGACTGGGCGGACCCCTTGCCCACATCCCCGTAACCGCAGACGACCACCACTTTCCCCGCGATCATGATGTCCGTGGCCCGCTTGATCCCGTCCGCCAGGGATTCGCGGCAGCCGTAGAGGTTGTCGAACTTCGACTTGGTCACGGAATCGTTGACGTTCATGGCCGGGAAGAGCAGCTCGCCCGTTCCGGCCATCTGATACAGGCGGTGGACCCCCGTCGTCGTCTCCTCCGATACGCCGCGAATCCTGCCCGCCACGCGACGCCATCGGCCCGGGTCTTTTCTCACGCTGCGCCCGAGGCGTTCCATGACGATCTGCATCTCCTTGTTTTCGGAATCTTTTTTCAGAATCTCCGGATTCTTCTCCGCCTTGACGCCCTGATGAACAAAGAGGGTCGCGTCGCCGCCGTCATCGACGAGCAGGTCCGGCCCGGAGCCGTCGGGCCAGGTCAGGGCCTGTTCCGTACACCACCAGTAGTCCTCGAGGGTTTCGCCTTTCCAGGCGAAAACGGCGGCAGACCCGGCGGCCGCGACCGCGGCGGCGGCATGATCCTGCGTCGAAAAGATATTGCAGGATGCCCAGCGAATGTCCGCGCCCAGCGTTTTGAGCGTTTCGATCAGCATGGCCGTCTGGATGGTCATATGCAGGCTTCCCATGATCTTGAGGCCCTTGAGGGGCTTCTTCGCGCCGTATTTCTCCCGGATCGCCATCAGGCCGGGCATTTCATTCTCGGCAAGCGCCATTTCCCGGCGGCCCCAGTCCGCCAGGGAAAGATCGGCCACCTTGTGTTTCAGGGTCGGGTCCAACTCGATAAACTTCATCCTTACCTCCTGTCATCCATTTTCCATTTTGATTTTCTGCGGCAGGGAAGCGGCCTCTTCACGCAAGCGCCCGGGCGGGTTGACGATGCCGCCGGAGATCACCAGGGTAAAGGCCTCTTCGACGGTCATGTCCAGTTGAATCAGGTCCTCCTCCGGAAAAACGACAAAATAACCGGATGTCGGATTCGGCGTCGTCGGCACGTAGACGCTCTGGCACCTTTTCCCCGTCTTTGACTGGATTTCGTCTCCGGGCGTTCCGGTCACGAATGCCACCGTGTAGGCCCCCCTGCGGGGAAATTCGACCAGCACCACTTTTCGAAAGCTTCGGCTGCGGTACATGAACATGCTGTCCACAATCTTCTTGATGGCCGAATGAATGCTCCGAACGACGGGGATCCGGTCGAGCATGCCTTCGCTGAACCGCATGATCCTCCTGCCTACGATGCTCTGGGCCATGAGGCCGCAAACCAGGATCAGGACCAGTGTGACCAGAATGCCCAAACCGGGGATGTGAACGCCAAGGAGCGCGTCCGGATGAAGCTTCGCGGGCATGACGGTCAGCAGACCGTCCATCATGCCGATGAGGAATACGAGGATATAGAGGGTCAGGCCGATGGGGACGGTAACGGCCAGACCCGCCAAAAAGATGCGTTTCAGGTTGAATTTCAAGGTCTCTTCTTCCCTCTCGGACCGACAAGCGCCGGACCGATCAACGCCATATCAAACCCCGCGCGGCAATTCAACGGCGATTTTGACGGGGTGCGGGACCGGGACAATTTGCCCGCCGTCCCGGCTGATAAAAAAAGGGTAAGGCATGAAAATACCCTACCCTGGCAGCGATCCATCACCCTCTCGGGCAAAGACCGATCTGTTATCGTCGCGCCGGCAGCCGGCCCCGAGGATCAACCGGCCTTTTTGATGCGGTTCTTCTGATCGAGGAGTACGCATTTCGGGGACCAATCCCCGACATCCGCCTCATCCACCATCACGTAGGTGGCGATAATGATGATATCGTCCTTCGAGGCTTTGCGAGCCGCCGCCCCGTTCAGGCAGATCACGCCGGAATTCCGCTTTCCCTTGATGGCGTAGGTCGTAAATCGTTCCCCGTTGCTCACATTGTAAATGGACACTTTTTCGTAGGGAAGGATGTCGGCGGCCTTCATGAGGCTTTCATCGATGGAGATGCTGCCCTCATAGTGGAGATCTGCGTCCGTAACGGTCGCCCGGTGCAGTTTAGATTTCAGCATGAATCGGTTCATCATGTTTCCCCTTCCCAAATGGGTGTCCGGCGGGCGGCGCCCGCCTTTTTGTCAAGTTTTCCCGTTAAACGTCCAGCGGTTCGCCGAAAACGCAGTTGTCGATCAGCCGGGTCTTCCCCACCCGGACCGCCATCGCCAGGACGGATTCCCCGTCCAGTCGGGCCACGTCCTTCATCGTCGTGGTGTCGCAGATCTGCACGTAATCGATCTTCGTGTGGGCTTGGGATTCGATATGACGCCTGACTTCCCCGATGATCTTTCCCGCATCCCGCTCCCCCCGGTCGTACAGATCCCCGGCCAGTTTCAGAGAGCGGCTGAGGCTCAGCGCCGATGCCCGCTCCTCCGGGCTCAGGTAGATGTTGCGGGAACTCATGGCCAGGCCGTCCGGTTCCCGCGTCGTGGGCATGCCGACGATTTCCAGGTCCATGTTCAGGTCCAGGACCATCCGCCGGATGGTCGCCAATTGCTGAAAATCCTTTTTCCCGAAGATTGCCGCGTGGGGCTTGACCAGGTTGAAGAGCTTGGCGCAAACCGTCGCCACGCCCCGGAAATGACCGGGCCTGGACAATCCGCACAGGTTGTCGGTCACGTTTTCGACGGTGATGTAGGTCTGATAATGGGGCGGATACATCTCTGCGTTCGGCGGAGAGAAGATCACGTCCACGCCCACCCCTTCGGCCATGGAACGGTCCCGCTCGAAATCCCGGGGATACTGTTCGAAATCCTCGCTGGGACCGAACTGGGTCGGGTTGACGTAGATGCTCACGACCAGGCAGTCGCCCCGTCGCCGGCCTTCCCGCATGAGATTGAGGTGACCCTCGTGGAAATACCCCATGGTGGGAACGAACGTCACGATCTTCCCCTCTTTTCTCAGGGATTCCGAGAAGGATTGCATTGCCCTTGCGGACTCGATTATTTTCATCAGCCGTTGACCTTTCGACCGCAAAAAAAAGCCTCGCCGTCCTGAGACGGGAGGCTTTTGAAATTTCGCACCGCAGTCTTTCCTTCCCTTCCGTCTCAGTCCGCAGCCGGATCCAAGCGGTTGCCGCCCAACTAACAGAAGCGGCACGGGCTGTCAAGATTTTTTTTTCGGCGAAAAGAGCCGGCACGTCAGCAGCCCGAATTCCTCCGTGCTCAGGGTTTCCGCTCTCCTGTGGCTGTCTATGCCGGCCTCCTGAAGAATCGATGCCACGTCTTTTTCATCCGCGCCTGGCCACCGGACGGTGCGCAGGTTGTTCAGAAGCGTCTTCCGCCTTCTGGAGAAAGCGGTCCGGACGAGGCGCCGGAAGGCGCCATCTTCCACAAGCGCGACCAGCGGCTCCTCTCGCATGGTCAGTTGGACAACGGAAGAGTCCACCCGCGGTTCCGGGTAAAAGCAGGTGCTCGGCACGTCCATCAGGCGCCGGGTCCGGCAGTACATGGAAACCATCACCGAGGGGATTCCGTATTCCCTGGTCCCCGGAGCCGCCGTGATCCGGTCCACCACCTCCTTCTGCAGCATGAGGACCGCCATCGAAACGACATGTCGGGATTCCAGCAGGCGGAACAGGATCGGCGAGGAGATCTGATAGGGCAGGTTGCCGACGACCTTGATCTTTGCGGCATGACGATTGGAACGGGCGGATGAAAAATCATATTCGAGAACATCCATCTCGACAATGTCGACATTCTCCCGCCCGCGAAGGCGCTCCCTCAGAACCCCGGCCAGGAGCGGATCGACCTCGATGGCAATGACCCGGCCGGCCCGGGCCGCCATGACCTCCGTCATGATTCCCAGGCCGGCGCCGATTTCGACCACGGTCTCGTCGCTGCAAATGCCGGCGGCGGCCACGATCCTGCGAAGCACGTTCGGGTCCTGCAGGAAGGACTGTCCCAGCCGCTTCCGCGGACGAATGCCGTGCGACTTCAGGATTTTCATGGGGGTGATCATGTCCGGTTCCTGTTTCTGAGGGCAAGCAGCACCCGGTACGTGATGAAGTAGGATGGAATGGCGAAAAGGGGCGCCATGATCAGTCCCCCCGTCAGGAGCGGCAGGAGCACGTGCCAACCCATGCTGAAGACGCTTCGGATCGAGTAATCCGCCAGGGTCAGGCCGCCGGGGTTCATGCCGAGGAGATATTTGCCCAGTTCGTACTGTCCGAGGTAAAAGAGGGGGATGGTGACCGGGTTAGAGATCAGCCAGGAGCCGAGATAGGCCGATGTCAGGTTGTGCTTCCAGATCAGGCCGAACAGGATGATCAGCGCGGTGTGAAAAGGGATCGTGGGGGTCACGCCGACAAAAATCCCCACCGCCATTCCCATGGCGATCGCCCGGGGTTCGCCCTTCAGGCTGATGAAGCGGTCGTGAAACCTTTGAATGCGCTTTCTCAGCATCGCGATCCGGCGGGGAACGAATCCAGCGGCCAGCGGGAAACCGCATTGAGATCCAGGCTGTCCCGCCTGCCCCGGCTCAGCAGATGATCTCCGACGACCGCGATCATCGCCGCGTTGTCCGTGCACAGGACCATCGGCGGGATGAAGATCTCGAAGCCGCGGGATTGCCCCTCCGCATGGAACTTCTCCCGAAGCCGGCTGTTGGCCGCGACGCCGCCGCAGACCACCACCCGCGATGCATGAACCCGCTCTGCCGCCGCGAGCGTCTTTTCCACCAGCACCGCCACAATCGCCTCCTGGTAGCCCGCGACGACGTGGGGCATTTCTTCAGCCGTAAACGGACGGCCCCTCTTTTTGAGCATCGTCAGCAGCGACGTCTTGACGCCGCTGAAGCTGAAATCGGGGCTGTCCTTCATGGCCCGGGGAAAATGGATGCGCTCCCGGTCCCCGTCTTTTGCCATCCGGTCGATTACGACGCCGCCGGGGTAACCGATGTCCAGGAGTTTTGCCGCCTTGTCGAAGGCCTCCCCCGCCGCATCGTCGCGGGTCTGCCCGAGGATCATAAAATCCTGGAAGTTCCGGACCAGATAGACGTTGGTGTGCCCGCCGGACACCACCAGTGCGACGAAGGGAAATTCCGGCTTCTTTTCGGTCAGGAAGACAGACGCGACGTGGCCTTCCAGGTGATTCACCCCGACGAAGGGAATGCCGCCCGCAAAGGCCATGGCCTTGGCCGCGGAGAGGCCCACCAGCAGGGACCCGACCAGGCCGGGGCCCCGCGTCGCGGCGATCCCCTGGATATCGTTCAGGGAGACGGCGGCATCGTCGAGCGCCTGAAGGATGACCGGGACCACGGCCTCGATATGCTTGCGGGATGCGATCTCCGGCACGATGCCTCCGTACCGGCTGTGGATCCGGATCTGTGAAGCGATGACATTGGACAGAAGCCTCTCTCCGTCGCGCACCACGGCGGCCGCTGTCTCGTCACAGGACGATTCAATCCCCAGAACCAGCATCAAGATCCCCTTTATTCCCTTTTCCTTTTACAAAAAAGCGGAATGTATATATAAGAGCCCTCGAAATTTGTAAATACGGTTTTGAAAGACGCGCCGATGGAGATTTCGACAGACTTTCTAGTGCTGGGAAGCGGCATTGCCGGCCTCAGCTTCGCGATCCGGGCCGCCGAACTCGGCAGCGTCGCCATCGTCACCAAGAAAGAGCAGTTCGAATCGAACACCAACTATGCCCAGGGCGGGATTGCAGCCGTTCATGACCGCAGCGACTCCTTCGAGGATCACATCGCCGATACGCTTGTCTGCGGGGCCGGCTTGTGCCATGAGGATGTCGTCCGGTTCGTCGTCTCGGAAGGACCGGCGCGGATCGCGGAACTGGTGGCCTGGGGCGTCGAATTCACCCGGTCCGAGCAGGGGGCTTCTTCCGTGTATGATCTCGGGCGCGAGGGCGGGCATTCCCGGCGGCGCGTGCTTCACGCGAAGGATCTCACGGGCCGGGAAATCGAGCGGGCGCTGATCGAAAAAACCCGGCTGAAACCCGACATCACCACCTATGAAAACCACATCGCCATCGACCTGATCCTGAAATCCAACCTTGCCGGCCGAAAAAAAACGGAGCCCGATCAATGCCTCGGGGCTTACGTCCTGGATATTCTCAACAATGAAATCCACACCTTCCGGGCAAAATTCGTCGTCCTGTCGACCGGCGGGGCCGGCAAGGTGTACCTCATCACGACCAATCCCGACATCGCCACCGGAGACGGGATCGCGATGGCCTACCGGGCGGGCGCCCGGATCGCCAATATGGAATTCATGCAATTTCACCCGACCTGCCTGTACCATCCGGATGCCAAATCTTTCCTGATCAGCGAGGCCGTACGGGGCGAAGGGGGAATCCTGAAGCTGAAAAGCGGCCGCACCTTCATGGAAAGATACCACCCCATGAAAAGCCTGGCCCCGCGGGACATCGTGGCCAAGGCGATCGACCAGGAGCTGAAAAAGTCAGGGGACGATTATGTTCTGCTGGACATCCGCCACAAGGACCGCGATACGATCATCCGGCGGTTTCCCAACATCTATCACCAGTGCCTGAAATACGGAATCGACATCACCAAAGACCCGATCCCCGTCGTCCCGGCGGCCCACTACCTGTGCGGAGGGGTTTCGGTCAACGCCTGCGGGGAAACATCCATCGAGCGCCTGTTCGCCTGCGGGGAGGTTTCCTGCACCGGTCTTCACGGCGCCAACCGGCTGGCCAGCAACTCGCTTCTGGAGGCGTTGGTCTTCTCCCATCGCGCCTTCTCGAAAATCGCGGAGCGCTTCCGGGACGTCGCAGACGACCACACTCCGATTCCCACCTGGGATCCCAGGGGCGCGACGGAAAGCGACGAGTCTATCGTGGTCTCCCACAACTGGGACGAAATCCGGCTGTGCATGTCGAACTACGTGGGGATCGTCCGGTCCAACAAGCGGCTGGACCGCGCGGAAAGGCGGATTGAAATGATCAGCCGGGAGATCGATGAATACTACCGGAATTTCATCATCACCCGGGACCTGCTCGAGTTGAGAAACATCGCCACCGTGGCGCGGCTGATCATCCGCTGCGCCCGGATGAGAAAGGAAAGCCGCGGCCTGCACTACAACCTCGACTATGCGGACAAAGACGACCGCAACTGGCTGCGGGACACGATCATCGAGAGGGGCCATGCCGCCGCGCTCGGTCCGACGGACGTGAACATCTGACGGGTCTGCGCACTCTCAAGCCCGGTGCACCCGATCGATTCCCATCACGAGCCGGGCGCGGATGACCGCAATCACGATCGGGATCTCCGCTTGCCGAACACCCGGTCAAAGATAAAATCGACGTTTTTCAGAAAATGCTCGACCCGGAACAGGCGGTCGAGATCTTCCGCGCGCAGGCAGCCCATGACCTCCCGGTCCTTCCGGAGCAGCGACTGGAAGGCGATCCCCCGCTCCCAGGATTTCATGGCGTTTCTCTGGACCACGGCATACGCCGTCTCCCGGGACATCCCCTTTTCGATCAGCTTCAGCAGCACCATCTGGGAAAAGATGACGCCGTGCGTCATCTCCAGATTGCTCCGCATGCGGTCCGGATACACGACGAGCCGGTCGATCATCCCCGTGAACCGGTCCAGCATGAAATCCAGAAGGATGGTCGCGTCGGGACCGATCACCCGCTCCACGGAGGAATGGCTGATATCCCGTTCGTGCCACAGGGCGACGTTTTCCAGTGCAGCCAGGGCATAGGCGCGCAGAAGGCGGGAAAGGCCGGAAAGGTTCTCCGACAGGACCGGATTGCGCTTGTGCGGCATGGCCGAAGAACCCTTCTGCCCGGGTGAGAAATATTCCTCCGCCTCACGGACCTCCGTCCTCTGGAGAAGCCGGATCTCCTGGGCGAACTTGTCGATGGACGAGGCGACAATGGCCAGCGTGGAAAAAAATTCCGCGTGCCGGTCCCGCTGCACGATCTGAGACGACACCGGAGCCGGCTTCAGACCCAGCTTTCGGCAGACATAGGCTTCGACGGTGGGATCCACGAAGGAGAACGTCCCGACCGCGCCGGCGATTTTCCCATAGCTGACCGTTTCCCGGGCCCGGACCATCCGTTCCCGGTTTCTCTGCATTTCCTGATACCAAAGGGCCATCTTGAGGCCGAAGGTGATCGGCTCCGCATGAATGCCGTGGGACCGGCCGATCATGACCATCTTTTTGTGGGCAAAGGCCTTCTTCTTCAGCACTTCGAGAAGCCGGTCCAGATCTTCAATCAGGATGCCCGCCGCTTCTCTCAGGAGAATTGCCAGGGAAGTGTCCAGGATGTCGGAGGAAGTCAACCCCATGTGGATGAAGCGGCCGTCTTCGCCGACCTTCTCCGTCACCGAGGTCAGAAAGGCAATCACATCGTGCTTGGTCGTTTTCTCGATTTCGTCGATCCGCGCCACATCGAAGCCCGCCCTGGCCTTGATCCTTCGGAGCGAAGCCGCGGGGATCTCCCCGCGCCGGGCCATGGCCTCACAGGCGCGGATTTCGATGTCCAGCCAGGTCCGGTAGCGGTTCTCCGGACTCCAGACGGCAGCCATCCTCTCCCGGGAATATCTTGGAATCAATGTAACCCTCCTGAAATCGCTGCGGCGGCTTTCTCGAATAACGCCGCAAACCGGTTTCGGTGTTTTTCAGAAACACCCTCCCGATCATTTTCGCGGATAGCCGACGGACTGCGCCAGAATGATTTTCTGATCGGGCCGGAGCCCCATGACGCGAGACAGCGCGTTCCGGTCGATGCTGCCCCGGACGACGGTGGCCAGGCCTTCGGAAGCGCAGTACAGATAGACGTTCTGGCTGACAAAACCGGCATCGGCGGCGGCGTAGAGATCCCGATCCTCCGCGCTCGTCCTCGCCATTTTCGCATAATCCGCAACATAGATCAGGTTGACCGGCGCCTCGCCGACGTAGGTCTGCTGCCCTGTCCGGCCGCGGATGTCCTCATTCAGGACGGGGATCAACTGGCGCGTCCGGACATCATACAGGTAAAGGCCTTCCGCGGTCGCGACGTAGATGTCGATTTCCTGCTGGTTCATCGCCGAGGGCGCCGTGCGCCCCCCCGATCCCGGCCGGTTGATCCCGTTGGCCGCCCAGAGCAGGTTCGACAGAACGCGGTTCGGCAGTTTTTTCGGATTGAAGGCGCGAGTGGATTTCCTCTCCTTGAGGACGTGCATCAGGGGCCTTCCCGTGTCCAGTTGCATCGGCATCAGGCGAATCCTCTTGAGCTCGTCGGAGGAGGCGGGGTAACCCCAGACACAGATCAGCATGCCCAGGATGGCGGCCGGCAAAAAGATCCGGATCTTCATTGCGCGTCTCCCGAGTCCCTCATCGGGCCGTTTCGACAACCGCCGGGACCGGCTGATCCTCCCGCATCGCCTCCCGGATCGCCCGCTCTTTCTGGGTGATGATGTCGTCGCGCTTCAGGATATAGTAGAGCGACAGATCGCTGTCCCCCACCGCGTAATAGGCCCTGCTGCAATTGGCGTAGGCGTCCGTGTAGGACGGGGAGATTCGGATGGCCTTCTTGTATTCCTCGATGGCCTCCGCATAAAACCCCTTGTCGGCGTATTCGAGGCCGGTCTCATTGTGGATTTTTGCCTGCTCGCCGATCTCCAGCTTAAAGCCGGGGTACACCATCGTCTGCGCGGACGGGGCCGTTGCGCAGGCGAAAGCCATTGCACACATGAACAGAATCGCTGGCAGACACGTCCGGAACCCGTTTTTCTCCATGTCCCTCTCTCCTTTCTCTGGTTTGGCTGCTCAAAAAGATGCTCGAACCGCTGTTTCATCCTTTAGCATACTTGCCGGCCGCAGCACAATAAAATGGTTGCGCAAGCGCAGGGAACGCTTTTGTACATTGTCCTTGAGAGATTGACAACGGATGCGGCGGACGTTATGGTGCGAAAAACGAAGGAGGAGCGCCATGAAAAGCATTCGCGAATACCGGAAGCCGGAGTATGACGTGAACCCCGTTTTTTTGAACCGCTGGTCTCCCCGCGCCATGTCCGGTGAAGGCATCAGCGAAGAAGATCTGATGTCGCTGTTCGAAGCCGCCCGGTGGGCGCCCAGCGCCAACAACAACCAGCCCTGGCGCTTTGTTTTCGCCCGCAGGGACACGCCCCACTGGCAGCCGTTTCTGGATCTGCTCGTCGACCTGAACCGGGCCTGGGCGTTCCGTGCGGCAGCCCTGGTCGTCGTGGTTTCAAAGACCACCTTCGACCACAACGGAAAATTTTCGAGAACGCACAGCTATGACGCCGGCGCCGCCTGGGAAAATCTGGCGCTCCAGGGGTCTCTGAAAGGGCTGGTGGTGCACGGCATGCAGGGTTTCGATTACGAGCGGGCCGGTGAACTGCTCAAGGTTCCCGACGGCTACCAGGTCGAGGCCATGGCGGCCATCGGAAGACCCGGGACACTGGAGTCGCTGCCGGAGAAATACCGGGAACGGGAATTTCCGTCGGACCGCAAAAAGCTGTCGGAGATCGTCATGGAAGGATTCTTCAGGAACGGGGAGTTTGTCAATGGCTGACAGCGCGATGGCATCCTGGAGCGGGAAGCTGGTTTTACCCGAGGCGGTTCTGGAGAAGATCGAGCCGGGGATGAGCAT
>MTKZ01010581.1_pt1 | contig 57155 bp, 39 predicted proteins | sample 1042781 | NCBI WGS metagenome assembly MTKZ01 (sample SAMN06212207, study PRJNA360539) | anaerobic digester metagenome | biome: Wastewater treatment plant; material: sludge; isolation source: anaerobic digester fed with sludge from wastewater treatment plant | place: Denmark: WWTP Viborg ...
CCCCCGGTCCACCGATTGGCGGACAACGGTTTTCGAGACCGCCGCATTCGACCACTCTGCCATCTCTCCTGTTGTTGCGATACTAAGGGACTGCTGCCATCGGAGTTTACTGCCGTTCCAGGCATTACAGTCTTCTTAATACAGGGCTGACAAAAGTAATAAATATTTATTCTTAAAAAATCATTCATTTGTTTTGATAACAGGGTTCTAAACCCTTATTTTGCATAAAAGTCAGATAATTAATTAATAACCTAAATAAAAGAAGTCGTGAAAAACGTAACTAAAATGTTATTGCTTATGGGATTATCAGCTTTCACATTAAATTCATGTCAGAATCAGCCTGAAGTTGATAGCACAAATCCTTTTTTCTCGGAGTATAACACTCCATTCAACGTTCCGCCTTTTGAGAAGATAATGGCAAAACACTACCTTCCTGCATTTGAGAGAGGCATGGAGGAAGGAAGGGAAGATCTGAAGGCACTTTTAAAAAACCGTGAAGAACCCAATTTTGAAAATACCATCGGCGCCTTTGACAAGGCCGGGGAACTCCTGACAAAGGTGAGTTCTGTGTTTTTTGCACAGGCATCCGCCAATACGAACGATTCGATCCAGAACATAGAGATGGAGATCTCCCCAAGGCTGGCAGGATACTATGATGAGATAACGCTCAATCCTGATCTCTTCCTCAGGGTTAAGCAGGTTTATGAAAATCAGCAGAATCTCAGTCTTACACCCGAGCAGAAATTCATTCTGGAGAATCTTTACAAACAGTTTGTCAGAAACGGGGCAAATCTTGGAAAGGAAGACCAGGATACCCTCAGGAAGATAAACCAGCGTCTTTCTGTCCTGGGCGTTCAATTCAGCCAGAACGTGCTTGAAGAGACAAACAACTACAGGCTTTTTGTCGGTGAGGAAGGTCTCGCCGGACTTCCCCAATCGTTGAAGGATGCTGCTGCTGAGACCGCAAAGGCCGCCGGAAAAGAGGGACAGTGGGCCTTCACAACTCAGAGGCCGAGCATTTTCCCTTTTCTTCAGTATTCTGAAAACAGGGATCTCAGGAGGGAGCTGTTCAACGCTTATATTAACAGGGGAAACAATGGCAATGCCAACGACAATAACGAGATACTTGCCGAGATCGTGAAGCTCAGGGCTCAACGTGCACGGTTGCTTGGTTATGAGTCGCATTCCCATCTGGTTCTTGAACCAAGGATGGCAGGGAATCCCGATAACGTTTTCGATCTCCTTAACAATCTCTGGGGAAAGGCTGTGCCTGTAGCACAGAATGAAGTGAAGGAGATGCAACGGATAATCGACAGGGAGGGCGGAAAATTCAGCCTTGAACCCTCCGACTGGTGGTATTATGCAGAAAAGCTCAGGAAGCAGAAGTACGATCTGGATGATAATGAGCTTAGACCTTATTTCAAACTTGACAATGTAAGGGATGGCGTATTTACACTGGCAAACAAGCTTTATGGTATTACTTTTGAACCTGTTGAGGGATGCCCCTTGCCTCATCCGGATGCTCAGGCCTATGAGGTTAAGGAGGCGGACGGAACCCATACCGGAATTCTCTACATGGATTTCCATCCCCGCGAAAGCAAGCGTCAGGGAGCGTGGTGCGGCGGTTACAGAAACCATCACCTTGTTGACGGCGTACCTGTTACACCGGTTGTTACGGTTGTCTGTAATTTTACCCGTCCGACCGGCGATCTTCCTGCCCTTCTGAACCTTGAGGAGGTGGAAACGCTTTTCCACGAGTTTGGACATGCACTTGAGGGCTTGTTCAGCAAGAACTCATATAATCTTTCATATATAGCATGGGATTTCGTGGAACTGCCTTCACAGATAATGGAACACTGGGTAACGGAACCTGAACTCCTGAATGTTTACGCAAGGCATTACCAGACAGGAGAGCCGATGCCTTCCGCACTTGTAAAGAAGATTGAGAAGAGCAAGCATTTCAACCAGGGCTTCATTAATACCGAGTTACTGGCCGCTTCACTTCTTGATATGGCATATTACACCCTTGAACACCCTGTCGATATTGATATCCAGGAATTTGAAAAGCAGTATTTTGAGAAGATAGGGCTTATCCCGGAGATAGTTTCAAGGTACAGGAGTACTTATTTTCTTCATATTATCGACGGGTACGATTCGGGCTATTACAGCTACACCTGGGCAGCAGTCCTCGATCATGATGCATTTGAAGCCTTCAGGGAGAAGGGAATTTTCGACCGGACAGTAGCAGAATCGTTCCGAAGGAACATTCTTGAGAAGGACGGAACGATGGACGCCATGCAGATGTACGTAAATTTCAGGGGCAGGGAGCCTCAGATAGAGCCTCTGCTGAGGAACAGGGGCCTCGTGACAATGAGCAACTAATCGAAGGCTTTATCTATCTCTTCAAGAGTTACACCAAGGCTCCTGAATGCAATGTCGTTCAGGAGCTTTCTGTCTCCAGTTATGTGAATGGTTGTCTGAATGTGAGTAAGACTTTCGCCCGGTTTCAGCGCTGCAGCCGGAGACGATGTCTCTATCTCATAGAATGGACCCATTATTGAGCCGTCTTCAAGCGGTCCGTCGTTGTAGCTGTTAAGTGCATCGCCCGAATAGGGTTCTTCCTGAATCTGCCATGCTGAATTGACGTAATCCTTTACGCCTTCAGGGAGTCTGCAGAAAAGAAGGGTAAGGATGTTGTTCTCGAAATCGAAGCTTCCAAGTGTTCCCAGCGCCCTGAGAGGGGGAATACCTATTTTACCCCTGCTTTTCCCGTCGGCCCTGAAGTAGACAATATTCCCTGCAACCTTAAGCCTGTCGGCCGGGACAGAACCGAAATAGTTGTCGTTCACCTTTGGTCCGTATTCCTCCGTAGAGCCTTCCCTGACCGGTATCACAACGGTAACGGCAGGGGAGGGATTGAACATTCCCAGCATCCATACCGACAGAAGTCCGGATTGTTTCGTCCATTCATTTTCGCCCCTGTTCCTGAGGATGTTCTCAGAGCGGTATGCAACAAAGCTGGTTCCCTCGAGGTCAATTCCGGTTTCCTTTTTTACATCTTCTTCACCAAGTAAGGATAAATTCCTTTCAATCGCTATCCGGAAAATGGTGCCGCTGTAATTTTCGACCTGGGTGTCGTGGGAAAAGGAAGCTGAAGATTCTGTGACAGACACCAGTGTGAATGGCAATGTGTCAAGGAATGCAGGCGTCTGCCAGTTTTCATAGGTGAATTCATCTCCTTTCCTGAAGAAGATCGAATACTGGCCTCCCTCGGGACCGAGCCAGAACCTTTCTTCTCCTCCATAAGGCGTTATATGTGGTAAACCTTTTCCTGTTGAAATAAGAGCATGGTTTATCCATCCAAAGCTGAACCCTGCCGGTCCTTCGGCAGTGCTGGTCATTACCCTGCCCTGCCATGCCGGAACAACGGCAACAGCCGATTGTCCTTTTTTCAATTCAATTACCTCAGTATGTTGCCTGAGAAAATCGATGTTGTATCCGTAAAGTTTCAATGAGTTGTCTGTCATGATTTCAGAATTGTTGTTGATTTTTTGTTTTTGTTGTCCGCTGCAGGAGACAATAAACAGCAGAGGGAGCAGTGCTGAAAGAAGTCTGTTCATCGGTGATATTATTTATGATCCTTAAACCGGATCGTGAAACTCACATATATCAAATACACAACACCATATGTAAATAATTCGTGTTCAAACACGTGGGTTCCCCTGCCTGAGGCGGGGAAGGTATCCGGTTTTTAGAATCAAAATTATTTAAGGATGAAAATAAGCAATAATTTTCTCATAATCGATTTAATTTTGTTCATTCGTTTTATGAAGACAGCATCCTTATGCGGTTTAAGTGCTGGCGAGATCAGTACCTTGGCAGGGATTGACCAGTCCATTGCTGTTAAGATCTCCAATTCCATTTATAAAAAGGGGATAGGTGATCTATCTCTGCTTCCTGGAATATCAAAGAAGGTCAGGACAGAGTTGATGAGTTCGTTCAAATCAGGTATTTACCGGCCTTCATCTTCAGTGAGTTCGTCAGACGGTACCGTGAAATATCTTTTCAGAAATGAGAAAGGACTGGGGTTTGAAACGGTTTTTCTTTCAGATGAAAAGAGGAAGACAGTATGTGTTTCATCACAATCGGGCTGCCGGATGGGTTGTCCTTTCTGCGCAACGGGGAAGTACGGATTCAGGGGAGATCTGGAAGCCGGGGATATTGTGAATCAGGTTATAAGTATTCCTGAAAGGGATATTGTCACTCACGTTGTATTTATGGGGATGGGTGAGCCCCTGGACAATATTGACAATGTTCTTAAGGTTTGTGATATTCTTACGGCAGAATGGGGATTGGCCCTGAGTCCTCGTAACATTACTGTTTCAACGGTGGGGTTGGTACCTGGGATAAAGAGGTTTCTGTCTGAATCGGAGTGCAATCTCACACTGAGCCTCTATTCGCCATTTCCTGATGAAAGAATTGCAATTGTCCCGGCTGAGAAGCACAATCCTGCTCTCGGGATAATTGAAATGCTGAAAGTATTTCCCCTGAAAAAAAAGAGAAGGATCAGTATTGCCTATGTAATGATAAGGGGAAAAAATGACACAGATGTTCATCTGTCGGAGCTGAGGAATATGCTTCACGGTTCGCGGATACGGGTTAATCTGCTTCCCTATCATATGGTCCCCGGAGATCCGGACATTTCGTCATCGCCTGAAACAATGATGAAGTTCAAGCATGAGCTTGTTGTTTCGGGAATTTCTGCCTCGATAAGGAAATCAAAAGGAACTGATGTTTCTGCAGCCTGCGGTCTTCTTGCCGCCGGTCTGAGGTGATATTACAGCGATGGGTTTATCATCTGGAACATATGTTCGTCGAGAAAGCCGTCGTTGGTCTTTACCCAGTCTTTCTTTATCCCGATCTGAACAAAGCCGGCTTTATGGAAGAGATCCATGCTTTCGCAGTTGTTTGCCAGGATATTACAATAAAGCTGATGCATCTGCAGAGTGGAAAAGCAGTATGTTGTCAGGCTCTTAAGTGCCATTGAGGCGTATCCTCTTCGCCTGTATCTTTCGTCGGCTATAAGTATTCCCACTCCGGCTCTTTTATGAAAGGGGTCGAAGTCGAAAAGGTCGATTGTGCCAATGGTCACCTTGTCGGCAATATGGTCAATCATCAACCGTAACTGTCCGGTTTCGTAGATAGTCCTGTGTGAATTCTCCAGGTACCTTTTCAGTGTGTACCTGGAGAATGGCACAAGTGTATTGCTTATCGTCCAGTAATTGATGTTATTCTCCCACGTGTAAAGTAATTCCAGATCCTCTGGTTCCGGTGCGCGCAGGTTTATTTCCTTGTACTCCATGGAGGTAATAATAAATCTCTTACTGGTTTATTGGTACGTTGATTTCCCTTATAAATGCGTCATCGAAATCTTTCTTGACACGTTCAAGAGCTTCCCTTGCCTGTGCGATTGAGGTATATTCGCCCAGTACGTATTTATAGAATCCGTCTTCAGAAGGAATTTCCCTTATGCCGTCTAAACCCGGGAAGATCCTTTCAATATCGACGGGCGATCTCAGGGCTTTAAGCTGTATGGTGAACACCTTTCTTGTCTGGGCAGGGTAAATGACAGTTTGTTCATACGATTCCTCCTCCCTGAATTCGAGGTCATACTGATTAACAATATAGGCGTCGTTCATACCTCTTTCCTTCAGGTATCCGAGATAGGTTACGGCATCGGGCTGGTTATAGAAAACACCCAGTGTATAGAGGTTCAGGGAGTCAGTTTTTATTGTCCTTACAAAGAGCATTTCATCTTTTATCAGGTTGCTGAAATAACCCGAATGCAGATTTTCCTTTGTCTGCATAAGTACAATGCTGTACTTCAGTGAGCCAGGCTGACGCAGGTGCTGCGGAGTGTAGGCTTCCTGCCTCAGGACAACTCCTGTCCTTGGATTGACAATACCGAAGGTAACCCTCCTGTTGTATTTTCTTCCTTCGGGATTATCGCTTCCGTCAGGGTTTGTATTACGGGCAGCAAAATTTGATTCTCCGAATGCTTTTTTAATAAACCGTTCTGTGTTCAGACCAGTTGCTGCCAGATAGTCGATTACAGCCTGAGCTCTTCTGTCGGCAAGCCTGCGGTTGTATTCCGTGCTACCTTTTGAATCGGTGTAGCCGGCAACCTCAATATTCAGTTCGGGTGTGGATATCATAATATTCTTCAATAATTCGAGTGTCGGCTTAGCTTCATCAGTTATATCGGACTTGTCGAAATCGAAGAGAATATTTCTGATCGAAAGGAAATCGCCCGCTGACACTTTATCTGGTGCAAGTGAGGGGTTGACCGGGAGATAGCTTGCTGTATAATAGAGTGGAAGACTGAGGCTTATAGTATCGGTGTGGTATCCGTCGTGGCTAATGTAGACCTCATATTCTCCGGGCTTGATGTCGAAGTTGAAGGTTCCGTCCGGAGCGATCTGAACATTCTGGACTATTTCATTTGTTGCAAGGTTTTTGACTGTTATAAGCGAAACTTTGGGATCTACCTCCATTCCATCCTCAAGATTTATCTTTCCGGAGGCTCTGGTTATCTCATCAGCAGGGTCAATAGCCACAACCGCATAAATGAACCTTGTGTTTGTCTTGTCGTCGAAGCGGCTGGCTACGAATCCCGGAGCGTTATTGTTAAGAATGAAGTGCGCATTTTCCTGCACGGTGTTGAACGAATATGGCATTCCGACAGGCTGGGTCCACGATTCCCCCCTTTTAATGGACCTGAAGACATCGTATCCCCCCATGCTTATATGTCCGATGGAACTGAAAAGAAGCGCATTGTTTTCAGGATCGAAATACGGTGTGCTTTCGTCATAGGGTGTGTTGACTACATTTCCGCAGTTCACCGGCCTGTCCCATGATCCGTCGGAAAGTCTTTGTGATGTCCAGATATCGAGGTCGCCTTCACCACCCGGGCGGTTGCTAGCGAAATACATGGTCTGGCCGTCGGGTGTAATGAAACCATGGGCTTCCCAGTAAATTGAGTTGACAAATTTCCCTACGCTTTTAATCTTTGTCCAGGTTGTATCTTTTCTGACACTGTAATAAAGGTTGCCGTCACCTCCATCGTCCATGAAAAGAATTAGCATTTTGCCGTCAGCGGTAATGGAGTTGGTATAAAACCTGTCGTATCCGCCAAGTTGTCTGGTAATATTTGACGGAGGCTGCCAGGTTTTATTTTTATATGAGCAATAAACCTGCGTAGTGCCCTCATTTTTGACCGTGAAAACAAAGACAGAATCATTTTTCGCAAGGACAGGATTTGTTGCTCCCTGGTAATCTGCCATCCACGGGGCGAAGTATTCGGAGATAACCCTTACCGGTTTCTTCTTCATCTCCATGGCGTACATGCAGTTTCTAATCTGCAGGTCGATAAAATCCTGCTGATAGGCAGATGTTTCAGGCAGTCTTTTCTTGACATCGTTGAAAAAGCCAATCGCCTGGTCGAGGCTGTCATTCTGATGGAATGCGGTAGCAAGGTACAGGTAGGTATCCAGAGGTGCTTTATCTCCTGTCTGCTTGTATTCCTTCTCGCTTGAAACCACTCCCCGGGATGCAAGTTTTAGCAGACGTAGGGCATCCGCTTTTTTGCCATCGATATTCAGGTAACATATTCCTAGTTTTGCAGCAAGGTTATAGTTGTCAGGATTGGATTTATGCAAGGGTTCATAAAGGCTTGCAGCTTTCAGGTAATTACCGTCATACAGATAATACATATCTGCATTCTGAAATGCTCTGATGAATTCTCTCTGAGCCGTTTCCTGGGCTGAAACTGAAACCCATCCGGTCAGCAGTGCTAACAATACCAATGCTTGTTTAGGAAGGTAGATCTTTTTCATTTTCCGGTTGGTTATGGTTGAAAGTTTACTAATTTTCTGGAAAAGTGATATATGTTTTTGTTTATAAAGATAACAACAAAACAAACAAAACAGTCCTTCTGATTATTTTTGTATCAGAACGTCGATCTCCCTCACAAAAGCATCTTCAAACAGCATCAGCGACGGGTTCTGCATTGCTGTTTTTGCTTCCCCTGAAGATGTGTACCTTCCGTAAAGATAATGATACATTCCGTCTATTTCTTTAGTTTCCCTGACACCCTGTAGTCCTCTGAATGTAGAACTGATATCGACCGGAGTTTTGGTGGCTTTAAGCTGAATGGTAAAATACTTCCTGCTGGCAACGGGTGTGTCGTCGGTAGTGCGTGTTACCTTTTTTACGAACAGATCATCAGGATATCCTTTTCCTATTAGTCCATCCCTGTGGGCATAGGCAAGGTTCTTGTCTTTAAAGATTCCTGTGGTATACCTGTAGAAATAGTCAGATTCGCTGTAAAAGACCCTTATATCTGAAACATATCTGAAGTAACTTATATCCACTGGATTATAGAGGGCCATTACCTGAACGGTATAGTACAGGATGGTGGTATCCTGTGCATCGGTATCTGTGACATCTGAAATTTTAAGGTCTCTCACAAGGATTCCGGGATCAATTGTCGTTACAACAGGGATTTCAGTCAGGTCGATTTTTTCATCTTCGTCCGGCGTTTCCCTTTCGAGGACAACGTCCCTTATCCTTATTACTCCGGCAGGGGTATCGGGCGGGACAACCAGGTCTATATTCTGGGGGTAGTAGCCTTCGGGTCCCGTATAGAGGATGCTGTAGTTGCCCGGACCTATTATGAAGCTGTAATTCCCGGTAAGCATGTCGGGATATCCTGTTTCGAGGATTGTTCCTGAAAGCTTGTCAATAAGATATATGGCGTTTGACTCGTCATATTGAACCACTGTATCCTTGAGGCTGTAATTGCCCGTCAGTTCATAGATTTTGTTAAGCGCGGGATTTGAAAGGGTTATGTAGAAGATGTCTTTCTTTTTGTATTGGGTTGCTATTGAGTAGTAGCCGTTCTCATCGTTATTGTAAGGCTGGAAGAATTTGTCGTCGTCGGTAGTGTTCAGAGGGAAGCCGAGGTTTTCGGGGGTACTCCAGACCGTACCATTCCCACGGCTGCGGTAAATGTCGTAGCCACCCATGCCGCTGTGTCCTTCGGAACTGAAATAGAGAATCGAGTCGTTGAGGGTTATGAAGGGTGTGTCTTCGTTGTAGACAGTGTTGATGTTGTTGCCCAGATTGATGGGGATGCCCCAGTCGCCTGTGGCATCTTTAACCGACATGTAAATATCAAGGCCTCCTTTTCCTCCATCCCGGTTACTTGTAAAGTAAAGTTTATTGCCGTCGGCGGAAATGGCAGCATGAGATTCGTAGAATTTGGTGTTTATATTTCTGTTGAGTTTTTTTATCGGAGTCCATTTCCCGTTAACATACTCTGAAGAATAGATGTTACCGTCGAAGTTATCGGTTTTATACAGCAGGAGGAAAGTTCCGTCGTAGTTGAGAGCGCTTGAGGAGCAATCGTCGCCTGCCTGAAGGTCTGAAGTTATCTCAACCGGAGTCTGCCATTTGTCGCCTGTCTTTTTTGAAAACATTATGGCGTTCAGAATACCTCTCCTTTCAGTGTACACAATCGTATTCCCGTCGAAGCTGACAGCCGGATTTTCGTTAATCGATCCCTGGCTGAATTCTTTACCCAGCTGCCTTTTGCTTATCCTGTCCGGGTTTTCCTCATTTTTCATTGCATTCCTGCATGCTGCTATCTGCTGGTCGACATAAGTCAGGTTTTTCATTCCTCCCTTTTCTTCGGTTTCCATTGCGAGCTGCTTGAAGTGCTCAAATGTCGAAAGGGCTTTTTCAAGTTCATTGTTGATCATGTATGCCTTTGCAAGGAAAAACCATGAATCGAGGGGGGCCCTCTTCTCTGAAAATTTATTTACCCTTGCATCGTATGCAGAATTTTTTACGGCTGACTCAAGGAAGGGTATGGATTTGTCTTTTTCACCCTGTATGTTCAGATAGCAGGTTCCTATCTTGTACTGAATATTGTAGTTGTCGGTTTGATCAAGCAGGAGGTAAAGAGGATTGGCGAGCTCATATTCTTCAAACAGGTTGCACGATTCGGCTTCGGCAAAGATTTTCCTGTTCTGGGAAGATTTCTGGGCTGAGGCGGAAAAAGCGATCAGCAAAAGCAGGGTTAACTGCAGAAAACGGCAATACATATTCCTCCTGACTATAATCATTATAACAAATATAACAATTTTGAGAAAAAACAGTCAGGGAAGCTTCTATTTTTATCCTTGACAAAAAAGGGCTGTTCCTGTTTCCGGATTCTGATCAGAAAATGTCGGATGAATAATTCTCAAGAAGTTCTTTTATTCTTCCAAGGAATTTTCCTGCCAGAGCTCCGTCGATGACCCTGTGGTCATAACTCAGCGATAATATCATTATATGCCGTATGGCGATCACGTCTCCGTCAGGCGTTTCAATTACAGCAGGCATCTTTCTTACTGCTCCGGTACCGAGTATGGCAGCCTGAGGCTGGTTAATTATTGGTGTGCCTGAAAGATTATTATACGTCCCAAAGTTGGTAATTGTGAAGGTTCCTCCGGTAATTTCGTCGGGTTTAAGTTTATTCCCCCTTGCCCTTGCTGCAAGATCATTAACAGCACGTGCCAGTCCGGTCAGATTTTTTTCATTTGCGTTCTTTATAACAGGAACGATAAGATTACCGTCGGGGAGGGCAGTTGCCATTCCGATGTTTATATTCCTTCTGCGGATGATATTTGTTCCGTCAACCGAAATGTTTATCATGGGATAATCCTGAAGAGCCCTCGCTGTTGCTTCGATAAAGATCGGAGTGAGAGTAAGCTTCTGACCTTCGGAAGCAAGAAATTTGTCTTTTACACTGTTTCTCCAGTTGACAAGGCGGGTAACATCTGCATCGATGAACGAGGTGACATGAGGCGACGTTCTTTTTGACATAACCATATGGTCTGCAATAAGGCGTCTTACCCTGTCCATTTCAATAATCTCATCGCCTTCAGATGCCTTTGATGGTGCCGGTTTTTCCTGTGTTTCTGTCTTTTCTGCGGGAAGTTCCCTCTGTGCCTTTTTTGATCTGCTTTCAAGGAAGGCGAGGATATCATCCTTTGTTATCCTTCCGTCCATTCCGGTGCCGCTGATCCTGTCTAGCTCATCATATCCTATATTCTCTCTGGCCGCGATGCTTCTCACAAGCGGGGAAAGAAACTTTCCGGAGCGTGTCCGGCTCTTCATCTCTTCAGATGCAATTTTTTCTTCTTTAAGCTCCTGACGGGTTTCGTTTATCGTCTCCCGTATCCTTTCAACCTCTTTCTCAACAAGTTTTTCCTCTTCCGGCCCTGCCTCCTCATTATTCTCCAGCACAGCGATTATCTCACCGACTTTTACAACGGATCCCTCGCTGACTTTTATCTCAATCACCTTTCCTGAAGAAGGAGCCGGTATTTCCGAATCAACCTTGTCCGTCGCAACCTCAACGAGAGGATCATCTTCCTTTACATCCGCTCCGGCGCTGACAAGCCATTTATTTATTGTTGCCTCAATAACTCCTTCCCCCATTGCAGGGAGTATTATGTTCAGTTTTGCCATCAGATCTTTTTTCTACATTAACAACACAGACTTAAATATGTTTAACAGATGCATCACATTGGCTGACAGAAATCTGTCGTAAATGGAGCATCAGGTATCCGGTTAATTATCCGGTTGAATTACTGATGATACGGATTCCGGTTGTTTATCGCCCGGCCCAGGGTAATTTCATCAGTATATTCAAGTTCATCGCCGATGGCTACGCCTCTGGCAAGTGTGGTAAGCAGGATATTGTAATTGCTGAGCCTCCTGAAGATGTAGAAGTTGGTCGTGTCTCCCTCCATTGTTGTGCTGAGTGCCAGGATGACCTCGCTTATTCCTCCGTTCCGGACTTTATCCTCAAGCGAATCGATCTTAAGGTCCGCCGGACCTATACCGTCGACAGGAGAGATAATCCCTCCGAGTACATGGTAGAGCCCTCTGAACTGCCTTGTGTTTTCAATGGCCATTACATCCTGAATATTCTCTACAACGCAAATCGTAGTACTGTCCCTTTTATCGTCACTGCAGATGGAACAGGTCTCGGAATCTGAAATGCCATGGCAGTTTTTGCAATAATGAATCTCTCCATGGAGTCTGATTATGGTCTCGCCAAATTTTTTCACTTCGGCAGGGTCTTTTTTAAGAAGGTTCATAACGAGCCTGAAAGCTGTCTTCCGTCCGATCCCGGGAAGTGAAGCAAACTCATTCACTGCGTTTTCCAGCAGTCTGGAGGGATATGATGAAATACTCATTAGCGGATGTTTCAGGCAAATTTAAACCAATATTATTTCATTGACCAGAGGGTTGGGGATTTTTTACCTGCGTACTTTTTGCTATTCTTGCAGATTAAATTCTGATATCTATGAATCCGATACTCATCCTGGGGATTTTCATTGCATACACGGCTCTTTTATTTGTAGTAACATGGTTCACCTCGCGAAAGGCAACCAATCAGACATTTTATGTAGGGAACAGGGTGTCGCCATGGTTTGTTGTTGCATACGGGATGATAGGAGCGTCTCTTTCGGGAGTTACCTTCATGTCGGTTCCGGGCTGGGTTCAGGAGACACAGTTCAGCTATATGATGGTTGTCTTCGGTTACCTTTTCGGTTATATCGCCATAGCCACCGTTCTTCTTCCTCTTTACTACAGACTTAAGCTTACTTCCATTTATACCTATCTGGAAAAGAGATTCGGATTCTGGTCATACAAGACGGGAGCCGGATTTTTTATACTGTCCAGGATACTTGGAGCTTCGTTAAGGATGTTCCTTGTTATCAACGTTCTGCAAATATTTGTTTTTGACGCATGGAATGTTCCCTTCTGGGTCAATGTCCTGATCTTCATTTCCCTTATTATCCTTTATACTCTAAAGGGTGGGATAAGGACAATAGTATGGACTGACACCCTTCAGACCACATTCATGCTGCTGGCAGTAGTGCTTTCTGTCGTTTATATCAGCAGGGAAATGGGAGAACCTCTCTTCAGGCTTGCCGGTGAAGTTCTGAAAAGCCCTGATTCGAGGATTGTCATTACCGACTGGCATAATGAACGGTTTTTCCTTAAGCAGTTTCTCAGCGGGATGTTCATTACAATCTCAATGACAGGTCTCGATCAGGAGATGATGCAAAAGAACCTGAGCTGCAGGAACCTTAAGGAAGCACAAAAGAACATGTTTACCTTCAGCGGAATAGTTGTACTTGTCAATTTTCTCTTCCTTATCCTGGGCGCCTTTCTTCTTCTTTACGCAAGGAGCCGGAGTGTATCTGTGGCAATGACCGATGATCTTTTCCCCACAATAGCTTTCCAGTATCTCAGTCCTGTTGCAGGAATTGTCTTTCTTATCGGTTTGATCTCAGCTGCCTTCCCCAGCGCCGACGGAGCACTGACTTCTCTTACCACTTCGGTGAGTATCGATTTTCTTGGCCTTGAGAAGAAGCATGAAATGAGTGAGAGGGAGAAAATAAGAACAAGGTATGTTGTTCACATTACCATTGCGGCCATATTTTTTATTGCCATTCTTATTTTCCGTGCTTTGAATGACAAGGCGATTATTGACAAATTGTTTACCATAGCGGGATATACCTATGGACCCCTTCTTGGTCTTTTCACCTTCGGTTTGTTCACAACCAGGGTTGCAAATGACCGGGTAACGCCTTATATCGCGGTGCTATCGCCTGTCATCTGTTATTTTCTCAGCGTAAATTCGGAGGTCCTTTTCAACGGTTACAAGTTCGGATTTGAACTGCTTCTTCTGAATGGATTTCTGACTTTTGCAGGATTATGGGCATTCAGTCACAACCGGGAGGTAAGGTCTGTTTAATAGACTTCCGGAGTTTCTTCCTCTTCTTCAGGCTCTTTAGGAATTGTTATGACCCTTTTGGTTTTATAGGGGATATTCCATGAAATGTAATAGGTTATTCCTGCTGCGGTTCTTTTACCGCTGTTCCCGTAACCGGGAAAGTAAATAGGTCTGAGGTCTTTTCCTCCGCCACCGGCAATAAGGAGTTTAAGTCTTATGTTCCATCCCATGCTTAAGTTCCTGAACAACTCTGTCCTGACTCCCGGAACTACCTCAATAAAATGACCGGTACTTGCACGGGAGGGGACCGAAGAAGTAACGCTGCCCCAATAGTTGGTGTATTCGAATGAGGGTGTTTCGGCGTTGAAGATACCTATACCGTATCGGAGGCCTATACCTGCCCAGTGCTTTCCGGCTGCCGATGAGGGCTGAAGCATGTTGAAATCGGCACCCAGCCTTGCGAAGACGCCCTTGCTGCTGTAGGAATAATTATACTGGGAATATTTGTAATCGAGGTACCCTGCTTCAATTACGTAAGAGGTCTTTTCATTCCTGTCGAATGAAATGTATCCCTCGAGGCTGAGATTGTCCCTGTTGCCTGCATAAATGCCCGGGCCGGCAATGTCGACCCCGGCCCTTATCTTGAGGGGGAACATAACTGTATCCTGTCCTCTCAGGTCAAGGCCTGAAAGCATGATCATTATGCTAATAAAATATACGTATGTTCTCCTCATTCTTTGTTGTTATGCTGCCTGAGTTCCTGAAGATGAAATCAATTGTATTTTTCGTGTGGTAGACCGTATCAAGGTTGTGGTAGAAAGTATACCCGCATTCCTTTGAGATCAGGTGGGGGTAACTTGAATACATGAAAGTTATCGTGTCGGTTACTCCGTTGATTCTAAGTGCGAAAGTACAGCTTTCCGAAGAAGCGTCCAGCGGAATAAGAGCAGGCTGGACGTCAGAGGTCCTTTTATAGATCATCGAAGATGAATTTCCAATCCCATAGAGTGTAATGCTGTCAGGAGCGATGGCTTCCTTGGTGATGTCGCTGTAAAAGAATGCCTTAACATAGGCATTCGTCTCCTCAAAGCAAGCCTCGGGAGTACAGGTCACAAATATTCCTGAGACGGCAGCAAAAAGGGCAATTATAAATAACCTTGTTGTTCTGTTCATTAAAAACTGAAAGACCCAAAATTACAAAATATAGTTAAGCTCTCAGGCAGACCATCTAAAAATCAGACTTGCATGGATCAGCAGAGTGTCCTGTGAGGATTTACTTCACCAGGATACAGCACCGAACATCTGATTATTCTGCCAGCGCCCTGACTAACATCTCTGCTTTCCGGAGAGCCGACTGAATTCCGGCAGGCTTTTTTCCGCCTGCCGAGGCAAGAAATGGCTGACCGCCACCGCCTCCGTTAATTTCTGAAGCTATCTCTTTTATTATTGAAACGGCATTAAGCTTCATCCCTTTAACAAGCTCATCGCTTACCATTACGACCAGACTGGCTTTGGAATCTATTTCAGCACCCAGTACCAGAACCGAATCATTTGATTTGTTCCTGACCTGGAAAGCGATGCTCTTCAATACCTCTGTGGTATCTGTATCAACGACTGCCGACATGAACCTGAGGCTTCCGATTTTTATGCTTTTCTCCTGGAGATCCCTGACAATATTCGCAGCGGCCTGATTGTGAAGTTTTTCTATTTCCTTGCGAAGAGAAGCGTTTTCCTCGATAAGTTTTTCGACACTTTCCCTTATGTTGCCTGCGCTTTTCAGCAGTAATGATATATCGTCAATGGTCGAAACCACGGAATTGACATATTCTTCAGCCTTCTTTCCGGTGACAGCTTCAATTCTTCTTATCCCTGCTGCAACTGCCGACTCGGATACTATTTTTATTATTCCGATACTGCCTGTATTGTTAACATGTGTACCTCCGCAAAGTTCTATTGATTCACCGAATTCCACAACCCTTACAGTATCTCCGTATTTCTCACCGAAAAGGGCCATTGCTCCCAAAGCCTTTGCCTCGTTCATCGTAATGCCTTCAGAGACTTTCAGGGTAGAGCTTTCCCTCACCATCCTGTTTGCCATCTCTTCCACCATTTTCAGTTCTTCCTTTGAAACCTTGCTGTAATGGCTGAAGTCAAACCGGAGACGTTCAGGAGTTACAAGAGATCCCTTCTGTTCTACATGGTTCCCGAGAACCGACCGGAGGGCATAATGAATAATATGCGTGGCGGTATGGTTATTAGCCGTCATTGCCCGTTTATCCTGATCGATAACTGCATGGAAGCTTGCTTCGGGCTCTTTGATCTTTCCGGAGCTTATATGGATTATTGCGTTATTCTCTTTTACTGTGTCGTTAACTGTTATTCTGTCGTAATCTGAAACGAGTAATCCTGTATCTCCGACCTGCCCCCCCGATTCGGCATAGAAGGGAGTGCGGTCGAGTATTATCTGAAGCTGTTCCTTTCCTTTTGATCTTACAGTGCGGTATTTAACAATGCGGACGTAGTCCTCTGTTTTGGTATAGCCTGTAAACTCTGTTTCACCGGCTTCCCTTACGACGACCCAGTCGCCTGCCTCCACGGCAGCATCTTCCCTTGACCTGTCCTTCTGATTTTTCATCTCTTTTTCGAAGCCCTGATTGTCAATGGAAAGGTTGTTTTCTTTTAAAATAAGCTGTGTGAGGTCGGGAGGGAATCCAAATGTATCGTACAGCTCAAAGGCGTCTTTCCCGGGCAGAATTGTCTGCTTACTGTTTTTCAGCTCTTCGATCTTCCTTTCAATAAGCTTCAGGCCTTTTCCGAGTGTCTTCAGAAATGCGGTTTCTTCTTCGAAGATCACTTTCCTGATCGTATCCTTCCTGCTCCTGATCTCGGGATAGGCATCACCCATTACAGAGGCAAGAACTTCAACGAGCCTGTGGATAAAGGGTTCTTCCATGCCTAGGTTGTTGTATCCGTAACGGACGGCTCTTCTCAGGATCCTTCTAATAACATAGCCTGCTTTGTTATTTGAAGGGATCTGTCCGTCGGCTATTGAAAAGGCGATTGCCCTCAGGTGGTCGGCTATAACCCTTAATGCCACATCCCAGTTTTCCTCAACTCCGTAGCTTTTACCTGTTATGGCTGATATCTCGCTTATGATTGACTGGAAGATGTCGGTGTCGTAGTTGGATTTTTTATTCTGAACAACCATGCAAAGTCGTTCGAATCCCATTCCGGTATCAACGTGTTTTTCAGGAAGCAGTTCAAGCCGGCCGTCAGCCAGCCTGTTATACTGAATGAAAACAAGGTTCCATATTTCTATAACCTGAGGATGTCCTTTGTTTACAAGGGTGGCGCCGGGTACTTTAATCCTTTCCTCATCATCCCTGATGTCGACATGTATTTCGGAGCATGGCCCGCACGGGCCTGTATCGCCCATTTCCCAGAAATTATCTTTCTTCGATCCCTCAAGGATCTTTCCCTCGGGGTCGCTGAAGCATTTTTCCCAGCAGTTGAATGCTTCATCATCGCGGGGGACATTTTCTGAGGGGTTTCCCTCAAAAACGGTGGCGTAAATTCTGTCTTCAGGTATTCCCAGTCTTGTCACGAGAAATTCCCAGGCCCAGTCGATGGCTTCCTTTTTGAAGTAATTGCCGAATGACCAGTTGCCGAGCATTTCAAACATGGTATGGTGGTAGGTATCATGACCCACTTCTTCAAGGTCGTTATGCTTGCCTGAAACCCTCAGGCATTTTTGTGAGTTGGCAATTCTTTTTGATGCAGGCTGCTGATGCCCGAGAAAAATATCCTTGAACTGATTCATTCCTGCATTTGTGAACATCAGTGTGGGGTCGTTTTTAATGACCAGGGGAGCTGAGGGAACAATAAGATGATCCTTTTCACTGAAAAAATCAAAGAAGAGTTGTCTGAGTTCCTGTGCTTTTCGGTTATTTGGCATATAAAATTTACAATAATTAAAGTAAAAATGAGTTTGTAAAATTAATTCAAATGTGTTAGATTTGTCCATCCCGGAGAAAAAAACAGGATTTCCTGATGTTTAAAAAGAAATATTTTCTTGATCATACAGATTTGCTTTTCAAGCAGGTGAGAGTACCTTTCAAGGGCAAAATCATCCGCATCACTCTCTGGTTGCTTGCCTCAGTTGCAGTGACCTTCATCTACACTTCGATCTTTAACCGCACCTATGGTTCCGTTAAGGAAAAAGCCCTTGAGCAGGAGATTGAGGATATCAAGCTTCAGTATTCGATAATGCAGATGAATATCAATAACTCCCTGAATATTCTTTCTGATCTCGAATTGTCGGATGCAAACCGCTACAGGCCGGTTCTTGAAATGGATTCCATTCCAGCGTCTGTGAGGAAGATGGGAACCGGAGGTGTTGTGCGCTATGAAGAACTTGACGGCTATGATAATTCAGTCCTGATGCTTGCCATGAGAATGAAAGTGGATGAGATTAAGAACAGGACTACAGTTCAATACGAATCGTTCAGGTCGATCGAGGAGCAGAAGAATGAGTGGAAAAGGGAACTGGAGTACCTGCCGATGATAAGTCCGGTCAATGTTGTTTACCGGCTTGGCGATGGAGTGAAGTTCAGGGAAAAGCATCCGGTCCTCGGTACACCCCAGTGGCATCATGGTCAGGATTTCAGCACTCCCTACGGCACTGAGGTCTTCGCAACAGGTTCGGGCAAGGTTATCGAGGCAGGGTGGAAGGGAGGATTCGGAAATTGTATTGTTATTGATCACGGATATGGGTACAGGTCAACATACGGACATCTGAGCAATATGAAGGTAACAGTCGGATTGAATGTAAAGAGGGGGGATCTAATCGGTCTTACCGGAAGCACAGGAACATCCTCTGGTCCTCATCTGCATTATCAGATAGATCTTTTCGGACAGCACAGGAATCCTCTTCACTATTTCAATGATGATCTTACCGAGGAGGAGTATTTTGAGATGATTCAGACTCTGACATCCCAATCCAGGTTCAGGTAGTAATCTGCCCTCCCTGCAGATCCTCGCTGTTGTCAGATTACCAGTCAATATTTTATTTGTAGAAGTAAAAATTTTATCTTTGCCGAATCATGGCAAAGCCCAGGTATAAGTTTAATCCGGAATCGCTAAGTTTCGACAAGGTGCGGTTGGGGGCTCGCGAGATATTCCTCCGGTCTCTGGCATATATTATTGGCTCTGTTTTAATTGCCATTGTATTCAATTTTATTTTCGGATTGTTTTTTGATACGCCAAAGGAAAAAGCCCTTAAACGCGAAATTGAACAGCTGACCCTGCAATATAATCTTATTCACCGGGAGATGGGAAACCTTGAAAAGGTTATAGAGCATCTTCAGGAAACCGACGACAACCTTTACAGGACTATTTTTGGTGCGGAGCCTATCGAGGCTACTCAGAGAATGGCGGGCATCGGGGGAGTAAACAGGTACAGTCAGCTTGAGGGATTTAAAAATTCGAGGCTGGTTGTTGAGACAGCCAAAAAACTGGATGTAATCAAAAAACGGGTTTACGTCCAGTCACGATCCTTCGATGATCTGATCCTTCTTGCGAAGGAAAAGGAGAACATGCTCAGGTCCATACCTGCTATTATCCCCATATCCCTGAAGGATCTTACGCGTATTGCTTCCGGTTACGGACTCAGGATACATCCCTATTACAAGATAAGCAAGTTCCATGCAGGAATGGATTTTACAGCTCCAACGGGAACCGAGATCTATGCCTCGGGTGATGGTACGGTAGAACTGGTGCAGTCGGGAAAGAGGGGAATGGGGAACTACATCATCATAAATCACGGCTTCGGATATACATCGGTTTATGCCCACCTCGACAGTTTCAATGTCAGGCAGGGACAGAAGGTTCACAGGGGAGACGTAATAGGGTTCGTTGGCAATACCGGAATGTCGGTTGCTCCGCACCTCCATTACGAGATAAAGCTGAACGGAGTGAATGTTGATCCGGTAAATTATTTTTTCAACGATCTGACCCCGGCAGAGTATGAAGAGATGGTTGATATAGCTGCAAGAACGGGCCAGTCGTTTGACTGATTCCTCTTCCGCGGTATTGCCGGCTTAACTTTGCCATAGTTCCCTGAAAATATACATTAAATTATGCCCTACAAAGAGAAAACAATAGAGAAGCTTTATTATTCCATAGGTGAGGTTTCCCGGATGCTTGATGTGCCGGTTTCTACAGTAAGGTTCTGGGAAAACGAGTTCGCCATCCTGAAACCTATGAAGAACAAGAAAGGAAACAGGATGTTTACGGCCACCGATGTGAAAAACCTGGGCGTCATCCATAAGCTTCTCAAGGAAGAAGGGATGACGATAGCAGGGGTCAAAAAGAAGCTCTCGGGTCACTGGGACGAAGAGGAATATAAATATGAGATAGGAAAATCGCTCAGGAAGGTCAGAGATCTTCTTATTGAATTGCGGGACTCTATCTGAAAAAATCTCTTGACATGAAACTTTCAGAACTTGTTGATCACCTCAATCAGGCAATTCCGCTTTCGCTTCAGGAAGGATATGATAATTCCGGCCTTCAGGTGGGGAATGATGGAAGAGAAATCAATTCCGGACTTCTTACTCTTGATGTTACAGAGGAGGTCATTGAGGAGGCAGTTCAGAAAGAATGCGGGATAGTAATCTCGCATCATCCTCTGATATTTAATGGGTTAAAACGTATTGACAAAAAGACGCCGGCAGGCCGGATTATCTTCAGGGCAATAAATAACGGGATAGCCATTTACTCTGCCCACACCAATCTTGATGTACTGAAAAACGGAGTCAGCTTCAGAATGGCCCGGACCCTTGGCCTGGAAAACCTTAGTGTCCTTCAGAGTCTTAAGAACAGGCTACTCAAGCTTGTTACCTTTATTCCGGATGAACATCTTGAAAAGGTCAGGGATGCAGTTTTCAGTGCCGGCGCAGGAATAACAGGCAATTACGACAAATGTGGTTTTACAGTTGACGGAACGGGAAGTTTCAGGGCAGGAGAGGGGGCAGAACCTTTTATAGGGGAAAAGGGCAAAATGCATTTTGAAAAAGAAGTGAGGTTTGAAACAGTTCTTTTTTCGCATCTCAGGGATAAGGTAATAAAGGCTTTGCTTGATGCCCACCCCTACGAGGAAGTTGCCTATGATATTATTCCTCTCGGAAACGATAACTCAGGAATTGGTTTTGGGTGCATTGGTTATCTCAGCGAAGCCCTTGATGAGAGAGATTTTCTGAAAGCAGTCTCCTCATCACTGTCTGCAAAGGGGATCCGGTACTCAAAGCCGGCAGGCAGGACAATACGAAAGGTAGCCTTGTGCGGGGGAGCCGGAGCCTCGTTGCTGAATGATGCAATTGCAGCAAATGCTGACGCCTATCTGACATCTGACCTGAAGTACCATTCCTTTTCTGATGCCGGCGATCAGATCCTGCTCATCGACTGTGGTCATTATGAAACGGAAAAATATGCAACCGGAATTTTATACGATCTAATTATCGAAAAATTCCCTACATTTGCACTCCGGTTTTCAGAAATAAATACCAATCCGATAAACTATCTGTAAAATGGAAAAAGCAAAAACACATGAACCCGAGATATCTGTAGAGGAGAGGTTGAGAGCTTTATATAGCCTTCAATTGGTTGATTCAGAAATAGATAAGATTAAAACACTCAGAGGGGAACTCCCGCTTGAAGTACAGGATCTCGAGGATGAAATAGCAGGACTTGAAACAAGGCTGGGCAACCTCAGGGAGGAAGTTGTTAACCTTGAAAAGGCTGTATCAAAGAAAAACAATGAAATTGTTGATGCACAGGCCCTGATCAAAAAATATGAAGAACAGCAGAAAAATGTCAGAAATAACCGGGAATTTGACTCGCTGTCAAAGGAGATTGAATTTCAGAATCTTGAGATAGAGCTTTTCAACAAGAAAATCAAAGAGTTCACCCAGCAGATGGACGAAAAGAAAGGAGTCATAGCCGATTCGGAGGCGACTCTTGCAGAACGGAAGACCGATCTGGAAAACAAGAAGGCTGAACTTGATGAGATAATATCCGACACTCAGAAGGAAGAAGAAGGATTATATAACAAGTTGGATAAAATCCAGGAGCGTATCGAAGAAAGGTTGCTGACAGCATATAAAAGGATCAGATCAAATGCAAGAAACGGCCTTGCAGTTGTTCCCGTCCAGAGAGATGCCTGCGGAGGATGTTTCAATCAGATACCCCCACAGAGGCAGCTTGATATTAAATCGAGAAAGAAGATCATTGTTTGTGAATACTGCGGAAGGATTCTTGTTGACGACGAGATTATAAATGAAAGCAAAGTTTAATTGACGCAATACATTATTGTGAAAAGAAAACCACCTTCGGGGTGGTTTTTTTATTTTCTAACTTTGCTTATGCAATAAATATGTTACAACCATGGCAAGATCTGAATTCATGAGACAGGTAACGGAAGGTATTCCGGATAAGCTGCCTCCGCCGAGGGAATACGACGTAACCCTGAACCATGCGCCAAAACGCAAGGATATTCTTACTGTTGATGGCAAGAAGCTTGCCATTAAAAATGCCCTCAGGTATTTCCCGGAGCATTTCCACAGTGTCCTGGCAGGAGAATTTGCATCCGAGCTCAGGGATTATGGCAGGATCTACATGTACAGGTTCAGGCCTGATTACGAGATCAGGGCCAGGCATATAAATGAATTCCCTTTCAGATCGGTCCATGCCGGGGCAATAATGCTTATGATCTCAAATAATCTTGACAGGAATGTTGCCCAGCATCCTCATGAACTGATAACCTATGGAGGCAATGGAGCCGTTTTTCAGAACTGGGCTCAGTACAGGCTTGTGATGAAGTATCTTTCGGAGATGACTGATGAGCAGACTCTTGTTATTTATTCAGGACACCCGCTAGGGCTTTTCCCTTCGCACAGGAATGCGCCCCGTGTGGTCGTGACGAACGGAATGGTGATCCCCAATTATTCATCACAGGACGACTGGGAAAGGCTTAACGCACTAGGCGTATCGCAATATGGTCAGATGACAGCCGGATCGTATATGTATATAGGCCCCCAGGGGATCGTTCACGGAACCACAATAACCATTCTTAACGCACGCAGGAAGCTGACAGACAGTCGAAGCAGCAATGGTCCCTTGCTTTTTGTATCTTCAGGACTGGGTGGAATGTCGGGAGCACAGCCCAAAGCCGCCAGCATAGCAGGAGTGATTTCAGTTATTGCCGAGGTTAACCCGAGGGCTGTAAGGACAAGGCATTCACAGGGATGGGTCGATGAGGTTATTACGGACACAGAATCCCTGATCCTCAGGGTTAAGGAGGCAAAGCAAAAGGGGGAGGTTGTATCGATTGCCTACCAGGGTAATATTGTGGATGTATGGGAGCAATTCGCATTGAAGAACATCAGGGTGGACATTGGTTCTGACCAGACTTCTCTTCACAATCCCTGGGCAGGCGGCTATTATCCCGCAGGGATTGCTTTTGATGAAGCTTACAAAATGATCTCTTCTGACCCGGAACGCTTCAGGGAACTGGTGCGTGAGTCGCTCCGGAGGCAGGTAAAGGCGATAAATATCCATTCGTCGCGGGGAACATACTTTTTTGATTACGGGAATGCCTTTCTCCTTGAATCTTCAAGGGCGGGAGCCGACATAATGGCTCCCTCAGGAGGTTTCCGGTACCCTTCATATGTCGAGGACATTATGGGGCCCTTATGTTTTGATTACGGCTTCGGACCCTTCCGCTGGGTATGCTGTTCAAACGATCCCGCCGACCTTGAGGCCACCGACAGGATTGCTTCGGTTATTCTGGAAGATATGCTTTCTATTGCCCCTGATGAGGTAAAACAGCAGCTGTCGGATAACCTGTTGTGGATAAGGGAAGCTTCAGCAAACAGGCTTGTTGTGGGATCGCAGGCAAGGATCCTGTATGCTGATTCAGCCGGAAGGATTTCCATTGCCAGGGCTTTCAACACGGCAATCCGCAAAGGGACTATATCTGCTCCAATTGTTATAGGAAGGGATCATCATGATGTTTCAGGGACTGATTCTCCTTTCAGGGAAACATCCAATATACGTGACGGATCGAAGTTTACTGCTGATATGGCAGTGCAGAACGTCATTGGCGACGCATTCAGGGGAGCCACCTGGGTTTCTCTTCATAACGGAGGAGGCGTTGGCTGGGGTGAAGTAATTAATGGCGGATTCGGGATGGTTCTTGACGGAAGACAGGAGACTGAAGAAAAGCTGGTCATGATGCTTCACTGGGATGTAAACAACGGGATTGCACGGCGGAGCTGGGGAAGAAATGAAGGGGCTGTCAATACTCTCCGGCGGGAAATGCAGAGAACTCCCGGATTAAAGGTCACAATGCCCGTCATTGCTGATGACAGGCTGATAGAGAAGGCATTACTTGATCAGGGTGACAACGGATAGTGCAACAATACCTTCCTCTCTTCCTGTAAATCCCATTTTCTCTGTTGTTGTTGCCTTTATCGAAACGTTTTCAGGCCAGATGTTCAGAATGGAGGAGATTATTTTTCTCATCTCAGGTATGTAGGATGATATTTTCGGCTTTTCGAGACATACCGTTGAATCGAGGTTGTTAATCCTGAATCCTTCAACGCTGATAAGTCCGTAGCTCTTTTTGAGAAGTATCTTGCTGTCGATACCCTTGTACTGAGGATCGTTATCAGGGAAGTAGAAGCCTATGTCTCTGAGGCCTGCAGCACCCAGGAGGCTGTCGCATATGGCATGAATAAGCACATCCCCGTCGGAATGTGCAACACATCCTTTATCTGAAGGAATATTTACTCCTCCAAGCCAAAGTTCAAGACCTGGTTCGAGACGATGAAAATCGATCCCCTGGCCGATTCGTATATTCATCCGGTTTAATTACCGTTATTCTGCAAAGTATTGATGTCGAATGCAAGGGAGAAGCGCAGTGTCCTTGCAAGCGGGTGGTTTGCCACCGTAGGCATCAGGTAAGAGAAGTCGATCTCAAAGCCCTTCAGCTTAAATCCTGCTCCGGCAGTGAAATACTTCCTGTTACCCTTGCTTTCATTCTCATGAAAATAACCTGCCCTGATGGCAAACTGTTCATTGTACCAGTACTCAACTCCTATTGAGGATGTTATCTCACGTATTTCCTCGCTGAATCCTCCCGGAGCATCATAAAATGACTGGAATATTGCTACAGGTACAGAAACGTTAGGATCCTTGCCGTCAATAATTTCCATATCATTGTTGTAAACCGGAGGTGTCGGTACAAGGAGTTTGTTGAAATCAATCGCAAGGGTAATCTTGTTGTAGTTGTCGAGGTTTAAAGTACCTGCGGTACCAAGTTTGAGGTTCATCGGGATGAAATCCGATTTCTGGTCGTCTGAGTAGCTCATCTTCGATCCGATGTTGGAGAAGTTGACACCAAAACCCAGTTCAGCATCTTTTCCGAAAAGACTCAGATCCTCGTTGTGGTAATAGCCGGCAATGTCGGCAGCGAATGATGTTCCTGCCTTTGTGGCATCACCGCCGGAGTAGGTCCCTCCCGTAAGGTTTGAGTAAATGAACCTGAAAGCTATCCCTCCTGAGAAATATTCACCGAATATCCTTGAATATCCCAGGTCGAATGCAAGTTCGTTTGGTTTGAAATTCCTTTCAAGGTTCCCGAACTCATCAGTAAAAGGAACGTCTCCGAGGGATGAATAAAGCAGGCTTGCACTAGCCACCTGCTTCTGGTCAATCCTGTAATAACCTGTCAGGTATGCGATGTTGATATCGGGAACAAGGTTTCTCAGCCATGGTGAGTAGGAAATACCAACGCCTGCCTTGCCTTCGATAAAAGCAAATTTTGCGGGATTCCAGTGCTGGCTGTATGTGTCGGGAGATGTTGCTACACCCACATCACCCATAGCTCCGGCTCTTGAGTCAGGGGCTATCGTCAGAAAAGGAACAACAGTCTGAATGGCATTAAGTTCCTGTGCATAAAGCCCCGGAGCCAGTGTGAATAGGAATATTATTGAAATAAGCAGTGTAATTTTTCTCTTCATGCGGTGATTTTTTGATTTTGCAAATATAAAACAAATATTTCAGCGACTTATTGTGTGGCTGTTAATAAATGATCATTCTGCCTGAAATAGTGGCAGTTTCACCGTTGAAAAGGGTTGCTTTGAGTATATAAGGATATATACCCCGGCCTGCTTTCATTCCTGCTGCATTCGTACCATCCCATTCAAGCGATTCAAGCTGGTACCCGGATGAACTGATCTGTCTTTTTATAATGTTGATAGTCCTGCCACTCATATCGTATATAAGAAGGGTGACACCGATTGTCTCTCCCGGTCTGTTATGCCCTGCAGTTATCCTTGTCAGCTCACTGAAAGGATTGGGATAGTTGACGAGGTTTTTTATTATGAACTGACCGGTTGTATCAACAACGAAGCTGATACTCTTCTCTGAAGAGTTATTGAAATTATCCCAGGCTTTCAGGGTAAGGGTATGTCTGCCGGGGTCGAGACCGGGAAGCCTGTAAGTAACCTTTCCGCTGGTGTAGCTGTCATGGTCGTTTTCGAAAAACTCATTCAGGATATAGATTTCCGATCTGTCATCATCGATCCAGCAGGCAAGATCGTGTCCGATACCTTTTCCAGTTGCGTTTATTCCTGACGGATCATTAATAAGTGCCAGCAGGATGGGATCGGATCCGGTAATTCCTCCGTCCCTGAAAAGGGTATCGCTGATGAAAAGCTTAATACCTGGTCCTGTGGTGTCAGTCTGGTTTACGTTACTGAATCCGCCGATTGTTATACCGGAAAAAACTCCCTTGAATTCACCTTTTTCATCCCATCCATAATAGCTTATCCTGCCTGTTCCGTATGAATAGTCAATGTCGCGCGGCACAATAAACGCGAAACTGAATCTGCCGTTTATTGATCTTGTGTTTCCGCTGAAGAGGATGTTCTTTCGTTCAGGAAACTCAACCGGAGATCCTCCGTCGTTTGCCAGGGTCTTAACTGATATTTCCTGACCGTAAACTGTCGGGTTGACATATCCATTATAACTTTCGAGTATATTTCCGAGGTGATCGGTAACATGTCCGGATATGGTAACCAGCGAAAGGGCTTTCAGCGTGTCGATATCTCCGGATACATGTTTTGAGTTAACCGAGTCGGTCACTATTTCACCGTTCCATGGCCAGGCAAGTCTGAGTGCAGGATCGCCCAGAAGCACAAAGTTCCTGCTGTTCATGTTATTTGAGGAGTTGTTCTTGGCTGTTTTTATTATATCACCGAAGCTCATGGGCTGTCCGTTGTGATCACGGCTGAAGGCAATATCAAAAATGTTTTTATTAAGTGTATAGTTCGGAGCAGAGTAAACCAGTCGTGTTGTGGACATCAGGGCTATTGCCCCTCCCTTTGAAAACAGGATGTTTTCGCCTGATGAGTTTTTGCCCGATGCCGTACCGGTAAGAGTGTTGATCTCCATATCATCAAAACGGCTGAATTCACATGTCGCTGTTATTACAAGTGGCAGCTGTCCACTGTTATCCCATTTTGATATGGAGGAAGGAGTTACCACTCTTTCATGTCCAAGGTTCAGCTCGTTGCCATGCCCTATGTAATTAAAAATCAATACCCCGTTGTTAATACGGTCATTAATGGCTTTCTCAACATCAGGATAAAATTCTCCGGTTGAGCTTGTTTCCTGCCTGAAGGCATCAAAATATATTTTTTCAGTATTGATCCAGGGTGCTTTTTCTTCCACAATACGGGCAAGCCCCTCCCCATCAGCAAGGTGTGTATTGCCATCCTCGTCATCGGCGGTTATGCACAGAATGTTTTTCCAGTTGCCTTTAAGAGGTGAAGTGATATAGTCTTCAATTTTCGAGATGATCAGAGACGCCTGCGAGCTGTCTGAAACGGGAAGCCGGCCTATTCCTATATCCAGGTCACCTGATTCTCCGCCTTCTCCTTCTTCTAGAAGGCCGAAAAAATCGTCAGTAGTGAATGAAGAGATAACGACATTTGAATTCTGCGTCTGGTATGTCGGAATAAAGGCTGGGTTACCGGGTATATTACTTTTGTTGTCATACGATCCGTCCCCGAAGAGAAGAAGATATTTCAGAGGCATGACTGATTCTTTCTGAAGGATGTATTTCATTCTGACGAAATTCCTTATTGCAACAACATCGGGTATTCCGCCTGAGAATTCGTTGTAAATCTGCCGGGGCGTAACTATAACTGAATTTAATCCGCTGTTCAGCTTGTGAAGGGCTGCCAGTTTCAGGGCCTGTTTCATGAACATGGGATGGGTTACAATTATCATTTCAGCATCCGGAGAGGCATGCAGGTCTTGATTTTCAACAGGTTCATCCTCAAAAACAGGTATAAGGGCAACTTTGCTTTCGAAAGCAACAAAGGTCCTCATTGTATCGGTCTTAATCCTGAACGACAGGATATCGTTGTTCACCGAGAAGGGGATTATTTCAGGCGAGAATGGGTCTGTTACATCCCAGATAACCGGTTCCCGGGATGAGTTTTTTATTGTGAATTCAGTAACAGTACCCGGGTTAAAAGTTTTTGAATCGCGTATGTGAAGTGTTCTTCCGTTGAAAATGTTGTCCCTTCTGGCATGGAGTCTTAAAAAATCAATCCAGCCTTTTGCCGATGTCTGTCCGTTGTTCATAAAGGCAATGGAAAAGGAAGGAGAAGAGGACACTGGATCAAATTCACCATCCTCCTCAACGATTCGTGCATAAGTGCCGGTTGCTGAGGAGTAGTCAACTCCGGCAACAGGAAGGGATTTGATAATTTTACCTTCCTGGGCAAAACTGAACGATGATGATGAAGGGGATCTTGCAAGAAGTCTGAGGCTGTAACTGATCTTTTCTGATGTAATGATATTATCAAATCCGGGATCAATTCCGGCAGCCTTTGACCAGCTTACCGGATGATACCATTCCCTGCCCGAATGGATGGGATTTTCGCTATCGACATCATAAACAAAGAGGGCATCAGAAGTTGTCGATACAACTGCGGGTTCATTAACGGGCATATCCCGGATTTCGATAAGCCTGCCCGGAGAAGTGCCCGAGGTGAGAAAATAGTAAGCAGTGTCGGAATAGAAATGCTTCCGGAATGAATAAGTCCGCGTATCACTGTCGAACAACCATTTACCGGTGCCCTGTCCGTAAAAGAGAAGGTAGTCGCCTTCGTTAAAGATGCCGTCGGAGCCGGTGTTGAGATAAACAGCCAGTTCCCTCAGATCGTCGGGAGCTGTACCGTCGTTATACCATGATAGTTGTCCGGTGTTATTGCCGAATATCCTGGGAAACGAAGGATTTGTCAGTCCAAGTTGTTTAAGTCTTGTGAAATCGATCCTGTAAACGCCGTCCTCGGTGACTGCAATCCTGAACCATGTACCGGATGAAAGCATGGATGAGGCAGCGAAGCTGTTTTTATCCTGACCTTTCCCTGCCGCAGCAAGGATAAGATTCAGCAGGATGAAGATTATGTATGATTTCCTGATCATTATTTGTACCAAAGATAGAAATGTAGTTGCTGTTTTTAGTTTATTTGCATTATGAAATTATCACCGGATTTAATCATAAGCTTTTATGGGATGGATTCCCTCTGCAAATAATAAGGGAAGCCGGATCGGATATGCATGCCTGGCTGTTTTACTTCTCCTCCCGGTCAGCGGCCTGAGTCAGGAGACAGACCATGGTTTTGGTTACCAGTCGCTTGCAGTAAATAATCCATCGGTTGCAGGTGTCGAGGAGTATGGCACTTTCAGACTTTCATACATTAATCACTATCCCGGTCAGAATTACAATTTTCATTCTGTGTATTTTTCATACGATTCCTATTTTCAGTCGGTACACGGAGGAGCTTCAGTCTTCCTGACTAACGACTATCTTGGAGGGATCGTCAACGATCTCCGGGGAGGAGTAGCTTATTCATACCATCTTCAGGCCGGGAGGGAACTGTACATAAATGCCGGACTCTCAGCNNTGATGGGTAGTGCTTCACTGCCGACGTCTGAAAACCTTTCTGATCAGAACAGGACAATTTTTGATGTCGGATCGGGTTTTATGCTAATGTACAGGAATTACTCGGGAGGTCTGGCAATAACCCACCTCGCCCAGCCTGATCTTAATAATGACGGTGAACCGGTGGAAAGGCTGAAAAGGAAGTACTTCTTTCATATGAAGGGGGATTTCGAACTCGGGAAGAGAAGTGGCATGGAAATTGAGCCATTATTATTTGCAGCAGTGCAGGGTGATTACTTTGGTGCCGGAGCCGGGGCCTCGGCAGGCAACCAGGTAGTTGCTGCAAATGTATTACTTATGCTGAAAAACAGTGGCAATACTGATATTCAGGCAGGCTTTTCCTTCCGTAAGGAGAATCTGGCCTTTTTCTACAATTACAGGTTTAATCTTTTATCGGGGAACTCACTACTGCCATTTTCTCTTGCTCACCAGACAGGCCTGACGTACAGATTAAACAAAGTTGAAAAAAGATTAAAATACGGTACAATAAAATTGCCACTTATATAGTTATACTTGGTGTCCAAAAAAACATTTTTGGAAGTATTGTATTCTTACAAATCATAAATGCGATTAAATTAAGTAGTTATGTATAGATTCAGAACCTTGTCGGTTGTATTTATTGTTGCAATGGTACTCTTCTCCTGCAAGGGAGGCACAAGAGGAGATTCAAATGTATCTCAAACTACAGGATGGAGATATAACGATCCGGATAACGGAGGATTTGAAGTGGCAATCGGGGCGGAACAGAGGACGGGTCCCGGCCTTGTTCTTATTGAAGGTGGCCGGTTCACCATGGGCCGTGTTGAGCAGGATGTGATGTTTGACTGGAACAATGAACCCAGGACGGTAACGGTATCATCGTTTTACATGGATGAGACCGAGGTCAGGAATGTTGACTACCGCGAGTACCTTTTCTGGATAAAAAGGGTTTACAGGGATTATCCTGAAGTATTCAGGAGAGCATTGCCGGATACTCTGGTATGGAGAAGCCCGATGGGTTTTAACGATCCCTATGTTCAGTATTACTTCAGGCATCCTTCGTACAATAACTATCCTGTTGTAGGCGTAAGCTGGACAAAAGCAAACGACTACTGCCTGTGGAGAACAGACAGGGTGAACGAGCAGCTTCTGATAGAAGAGGGAGAACTCAATCCTGATCCAAACCAGCTGAATGAGAAGAACTTCAATACTGAGGCATATCTGGCCGGTCAGTATGAGGGAGTGGTTAACAGGCTTCGCGAAAGCCTTAATCCAAATCAGACAGAGAGGCGTACCAATTTTGAGGATGGACTTCTTCTTCCCGCTTACAGGCTCCCTACCGAGGCAGAATGGGAATTCGCAGCCTACGCATTGAGAGGAAACACCTTTGAGGAACGTATATATGAAAGAAGGATCTTCCCATGGGACGGTCATAATGTAAGGAATTCAGCAAAAAAATCCCGCGGCGAGATGATGGGAAACTTCGTAAGGGGCCGTGGCGACATGATGGGTGTTGCAGGAAGTCTTAATGACAACGGGAGCATAACCACAGATGTCAGGTCTTACTGGCCAAATGATTACGGTCTTTACTGCATGGCAGGCAATGTTAACGAGTGGGTTCAGGACGTTTACAGGCCTCTTACCTCTCAGGATGTTGATGGTTTCAATCCTTTCAGGGGAAACGTTTACACTGATCTCAGACGTGACGCTAACGGACAGGTTGTTGGCAAGGATAACCTCGGCAGGCTCTACGTTGATACTGTACAGGACAGGGATGTTGCCAACAGATATAATTATCAGAGGGGAGACTACAGGAACTACCGCGACGGCGACCTGCAGTCGGCTATACCCAGCGGTTCTGACTGGACTACAGAGGACAACAGGAGAGGTTCATCGAGGATGTACGCGCAGGAAGAAAATGATTACTATACCCTTATTAACGACAATGCCAGGGTTTACAAGGGAGGATCGTGGAAGGACAGGGCTTACTGGCTCAATCCTTCAACCCGGAGGTTCCTCGACCAGGAAAGCAGCCGCGATGATATAGGATTCAGATGTGCGATGATCAGAGTAGGAAGTCCTGCAGGACTATAATAGGATAATATTTATTACATTTAACCTCATTATGCAATCATAATGAGGTTTTTTTTTAGATGGATTTAACGGAGCTTTACAGGATATTCAGGGAATCTGCCGGAGTTTCGACCGATTCGCGTAGTGTAAAAAAAGGTGAGTTGTTCTTTGCCCTCCGCGGGCAGAACTACAACGGCAATATTTACGTTTCCGAAGCTGTTGAAAAGGGAGCTTCCTTTGCGGTAACAGACGACCCTGCTTTCAACAAAGGCCGGACTGTCCTTGTGGAAAACACCCTTGAAAGCCTTAAATCGCTCGCGGCTCATCACAGGAAAGTAATTGGTGTCCCCGTGCTTGGCATTACAGGATCAAACGGCAAGACAACTACAAAGGAACTTATCGCCGGAATTCTGTCAAAGAAGCTTAAGGTTCATTATACGAAAGGCAATTTCAACAATGATATAGGATTGCCCCTCACTATTCTTTCAGCTCCTTATGACACTGAAATTATGGTGCTTGAGATGGGGGCAAATCATATTGGTGAGATCAGGGCCCTCTGTAATATTGCAATGCCTGACTATGGAATAATAACCAATATCGGTACTGCCCATATTGAAGGATTCGGATCGTTTGAAGGGGTGATCAGGGCAAAGACTGAGCTATATGAGTATTTAAGTCTGTCAGGAGGCATCGCTATTTTCAATGATAAGAACCCTTTACTGCTAAATAAAATATACAGTACTGTAAACAAGGCTGTTCCATATTCATTCCCGTCCGGAACCGAACTCAGGGTCGAAGCCCTTCCTTCACCGATGAATCTTAAGGTTAATATTAAGTACAGACATTTTGACGAGGAGATACAGACCGGCCTGTTCGGAGCGTACAATATGGAAAATGTCAAAGCAGCAACGGCTGCCGGACTGTTCCTGGGGGTAAAGATAGAGGATATTTCAGAGGCACTTGCCGGGTATCAGCCAGGGAACAACCGGTCGCAGATCAGGATCACACAAAGAAACACTCTGGTATGCGATTCGTATAATGCCAATCCGACAAGCATGCTTCTGTCAGTTAAATCATTTTTTAACCTGAGCAGTGAAAGGAAAGTACTGATTCTCGGCGATATGCTTGAGCTGGGAGAAAGCAGCGGGCGGGAACACAAAAAAATTGTCGATGAATTGACAAAGCTAAAGCCTGAAAAGGTTATCCTTGTAGGAAAGAATTTCATTCAGGCAGCAGCAGGTTCAGGCTTCCTCGTTTTTGAGGATCTCAACGGACTGACTGAATATCTTGTTTCCCAACCAATCAGCGGCAGTCATATATTAATTAAGGGATCGAGGGGGATTGCCCTTGAAAGGATATATGATTTTCTTTAGAAAAATAATCTGCTTCCTTTTTCAGGGCTGATTCCCGAACTTCAAGGTAACGAAAAGGATCTCCGGGCGGCTTCCGAGCCGCACACGCGGACCCCATATGCCAAATCCGGATGATACAATATAATGAGTGTCTCCTTTTTTCATATATCCGTGACTGAGTTCGTAAATTCTGCGGGTGAGAAGGTTTAGCGGCCACATCTGTCCGTTATGGGTATGGCCTGACAGTTGCAGGTCTACTCCATTTTTCCGGGCTTCTTCAAGATCAATAGGTTGATGGTCGAGTAATATTATTGGTTTCGAATGATCTGCAGAAATCATAATTTCACTGAGTTTTTTTCTTTCCTTGCCGTAAAACCTTCTTGAGTCCCTGTCAAGTCTTCCAACCAGCTGTATTCCTCCTTCGATTGTTACAAGGGTGTCGTTCAGAAGCCTGATGCCTTTACTCTCGATGTAAGGGATTGTTTGCTGGGCTCCACCGATAAATTCATGGTTTCCTGTTATTGCGAAGAGCCCGGCACGGCAGGCAGGACAATGAAAATATTGAAGCAGGTCATCCCTGAGGACAGGCTTGATTTCTCCATCAACAATGTCTCCGAGCAGAAGGACAATATCCGGTTCAAGGGATTTAAGTATTTCGGAAAGTTGCTTGATGCTCCTTTTCCGTATTATGCTGCCAAGGTGTATGTCGGAGACTGCAGCAACCTTCATCTCACTTAGTTCCCCTGCAGTTTTTGGAATGCTTATCTCATATCTCTGGATTTTAGGAATAAGGGCATTAATGAATCCGGCCGTTATGAGTCCTGCCGAGACGACCATGACAGCAATAACGTACCACTTCCGCCAGACCGGTAATGATGTCTCATCAAGTACGCCCGTTGATCTGAGAAGAACCGATATCAGATCACCAAGAATAAGAAATATAAAACCATATAGCATGAATGCCATCCAGAAACCTCCGGTGATGTTGAGTATATCCGATAATACAGAGGAATTGCGTGCCTCCAGTATCTTTCCGGCAATGAATGAAAGTGAAAGGATAAGAAAGAAGATAAGGTATATCCCTCTGTTCCTGTTAAATGCAGGAACGGCATGGTAGCCTTTAAAAAAGATGTAGATATTTACTGATGAGTAAATGGTTAATACAATCGCGAAGAATATGATAAGCTGCGAGTTTTTCATTTTATTTTACTGTTTATTTCACTGAACGTCTTCCTGCCTTTGATCCAGTAATCCAGAACAATGCTTCTGTCAAGAATCTGACTGACACTGTCAGGTTTTGATATTTTCAGGATATCACTCCTTTTGGACTTCAGGGATTTACTGCATTTATAGTAATGGTAATGGGCTTTTATTATTGATATGAAGTGTCGGGGTTTCCCTTTCAGGAGAAAGTGCAATGCTGCAGAGCCATCAAGGATTTTTCTTTTAAAAAGTGTGAGGCGGAGGTTTTTCTGAGGCAGGTTTTTATAAAGCATCAACAGGTTATTTCTGAAGTTCAGGTATGTTTTATACTCCGATTCATAGGGAAGTGATCCTCCGCCTGCATGAAAAACCACCGAATCAGGGATAAAGGAAACCCTGAAGCCTGCTTTATGAAATCTCCAGCAGAGGTCTATTTCCTCCATGTGTGCAAAAAAGTCGCTGTCAAAGCCTCCGCAAATTTCCCAGTGGCTGGCCCTGACCATCATACAGGCTCCTGACGACCAGAAGATATCGGTATGGTCATTGTACTGTCCTTCATCTTTTTCTGTGCTGTCAAAGATACGGCCCCTGCAGAAGGGGAATCCGTATTTGTCTATGTAACCGCCTGCAGCTCCGGCATGTTCAAAATAGTCCCTGTTGTAATATGATCTGATCTTGGGCTGGCATGAAGCAACATCAGGGTTTTCATCCATAAAACGGATCATAGGTTTAAGCCATCCTTCCGTTACCTCAACATCAGAATTGAGAATTACAAAATATTCAGCTTTTATTATCTCCAGCGCCTGGTTATAACCTCCTGCAAATCCGTTATTTTCAGTGAATCTGATGATTTTCGTCTGCGGCGAGTTTCCTTCGATCCACTCCACCGAGCCGTCTGTTGATCCGTTATCAGCTACCCATACGGATGCATCTTCACCACTGCTGAACCTTACAACCGTATCAAGGAATTTCTGCAGCCAGCTTTTACCGTTCCAGTTGAGAATTACAACAGCTGTCTTTGTCATTGATCGGATTTTTTATATTTCCATCTGCGGTGCGACCATATCCAGTATTCGGGATTCTCCCTGATCAGTTCATCAAGCTTTTTAACATGGGCTTCGGTTACGGCATATTCAGGAAGGTCTTTTGTTGTTTCAAAAAGCAACTCAGCAGTTGCCTGGTAGTGTCCGCGTTTTACCTTCCTGAGGGACATGAACACAACCGCCATGTCATATTTTGAAGCCAGCTTCTCGATTCCGAGAAATACAGGGGTTTCCTGATTAAGGAAAGTGGTATAGTATTGTATTTCAACCCTGGCAGGAGTCTGATCGGAAATAAATCCATAAATATTTCTAACATTGTTTTTTCTGTTCTCTACTATACTTCTTACAATCTTGTTCATGGGAGCGAGTCCGGCCCCATTCTTTTTTCGCAGGTTATTAATGAAGGAGTTGAAATACTTGTTCTGTATCGGTTTGTAAACGCTTACAGCTTTATACCTGGTGTAAAGCACATATGAAGTTCCGAGCCATTCCCAGTTGTTATAGTGACTAACCACTGCTGCAATATCACGGCCTGAATCGTATATTTTCTCAATTATTTCAGGATTGACCACATCCATTCTCTTTTTCAGCTCACGGTGGCTCATGTGAGTAAGTTTCAGAACCTCAACGATAAGGTCTCCGAAATGGCGGTAGTATTTTTTTGCCAGTTCAGTTATCTCTTCTTCTCCCTTCTCCGGGAAGGAATTTCTCAGGTTCTCAAAAACAACCTTCTTCCTGTAGGAGAGAATATAATACAGTAAATAGTAAAGGAAATCTGATGTAATATAAAGGATTCTGAGGGGCAGAAGGGTAACAAGCCAGTTTAACGCGAAGAAAATATAATAAGCCGCTTTCATCATTTAATTCCGTTTAGCTTCTTTCATAAAAGCGTTGACTGTTTTCAATAGTTCATTGTAAACCAGCAGGTTTGAAGCCAGGGTTTCATCGCCTGTAAGTCCCGACATATTACCTGAGAAGTCGCTGAAAACGCCTCCCGCTTCTCTGACCATAAGCATTCCGGCAGCAACATCCCAGGGTTTCAGGTCGTATTCAAAGAAAAGATCATACCTTCCGCATGCAACATATGCCAGATCGATTGATGCGGACCCCAGTCTTCTGATCCCATGGGTATTTTTGACAAGATATTTAAGAAGGTCCATGTAGGGATCGAGCCTGTCGAACAGGTTATACGGAAATCCTGTTGCCACAAGGGAATCTGAAAGCCTGTTTGTTTCGGAGACGGCTATTCTTATTCCGTTAAGCCATGCACCACCGTTTTTCCAGGCACTGAAGGTCTCATCTCCTCCAACCTCGTGTATCACTCCTGCAATCACCTCATCTTTTTCCCTGAGTCCGATGCTGACTGCAAAAGGCCTGACCCCATGAAGGAAGTTTGTGGTACCGTCGAGGGGGTCAATGACCCAGTTGTAAATTTCCCCTCTTTTGTCGCTCGTTCCTTCTTCTGCAATGAAGCCGGCGTCAGGGATCAGTTTCCCGAGCATTTCCACAAGCATTTTCTCAGATCCTTTATCAACATAGGTCACAAAATTATTGAGTCCCTTCGACTCAGTTGCTTTAATGTTGAATCGTGCCGATTCCTGCATAATGAATTCTGCCGCTTTCCTTGCGGCTGTCTCAATCTCAGCACAAAGGTTCTTCAGGTCTGTCATTTTAATTTATTATTTCTGCGCTCATTCTCCCTGATGAAGCTATGCCTGTCAGGATCACCTTTCTGATTTTTCCTGCAAGGCTAATGTTCCATGGATATTCAACGCTAAGGTAATTGCCTGTAAAGCCTGTTATCATTCCTTCTTTCCTGCTATGTTCAAAAAGGACATGGGCATTCGTTCCGGTGTTTGCTGTGCAGAACTCCATGTGTTTACGGCCTGAAAGGGAAATCAGTCTCCTGCTTCTTTCTTCCCTGACCGGGAAAGGTACTTTTCCGGGCATTTCCCATGCGGGCGTCCCGGGGCGTTCCGAGAAACTGAATACATGCAGGTAGGACAGGGGCATTCTTTCAAGAAAGGTAAAAGTGTCCTCAAAATCATCATCCGATTCGCCGGGAAAGCCAACAATAACGTCGGCACCGATACCTGCCATTGGGATTTTTGTATTGATAAGGCTGACATTCCTTTCAAAGAGCTCTCTTTTATATCTTCTTCTCATCAGTCCCAGAATGCGGTCAGAACCGCTCTGGAGCGGGATGTGAAAATGGGGAAGGATCTTTCCGGATACGGCTGCAAGATCGATGAGTTCACTGCTGATAAGATCCGGTTCTATTGATGATATCCTGTATCTTTCAATTCCCTCCACCCTGACAAGTTCTTTCAGTAGGCCTGTGAATGTATCTCCGGTCGATTTTCCGAAATCGCCGATGTTGACGCCTGTGAGGACTATCTCCTTTATTCCGTTTCCTGCTATTTTCTCTGCTTCCGAGACAATCGATGCTATATCCTGATTTCTGCTCGGTCCCCTCGCATCTGGTATAGTACAGTAAGAACAACGATAGTCGCATCCGTCCTGTACCTTTAGGAAAGACCGTGTTCTGCCGCCCACAGAAAATGCAGGGAAGTATGAGTCGTTCGCGGTATTTCCGCAGGCATGGATTATTTCTCCGTCTTTCCTGTTGTCGAGGTATTCAGACAGGTTGAACTTCTCATGGTTGCCCAGCACTATTTTCACACCTGGGATTTCAAGGATTTTTTCAGGGTTCAGCTGGGCATAACATCCCACAACAGCAATAATCGCATCCGGCGATCTGCTGATAAGTTTCTTGATGGTCTGCCTGCATTTCCTGTCGGCTGTTCCGGTTACCGTACAGGTGTTTATTACATAGATATCGGCATCGGCTCCCTGAGGGACTTTTTCGTACCTGTCGTCAGGCAGTGACCTTGCAATGGCTGATGTTTCGGCAAAATTAAGCTTGCAGCCAAGGGTGTGGAAAGAAACTTTCTTTTTCGATATTCCCATTTTCAGACTGCCCCAGGGGTGTATGGATTAAAGAACCGGCTGTCAGTTATTTACGTCTGCCCTGAGGATTTCTTGTAATATAAACGTTTCTGAATTCTATGTTCTTGCCTTCGCTTTGCAGACAGATATGTCCTTTAGTTTCGGAGATACCTGTTGCCTTGTTCTGGAGGACCCCGTTAACCATGACCTCGATGGTATTAGCCTTGCAGGTTACAACCATAGAGTTCCATTCTCCGGTTGGTTTTTCTGACGATGCGGCCATTTTAGGAACTACGATTGAGTTTCCTTTTTTCTCATTCATGGTAGCTCCGCTCATACAGACGAAATCGCCGGCATTGCCTGCTTTAAGCTGGCATTCAAAGGTTCTCAGCCAGATTGTGTCGGGCAGCTGGGCATGAACGAAAACCCCGGAGTTGGTTGCTTCCGATGGCCACCTGTATTCAAGGTTAAGGACATATTCCGAGTATGCTTCCTTTGTTCTCATATAACCGAAGGGATCTCCTTTAATATTGATCACGCCGTTCTGTATGGTAAAAACAGTCGAAGGGTCAACGCTCTGGTCTTTAAGGTAGAAGGCCCAGTTGGAGAGGTCCTTGCCATTGAAAAGCTTAATTGTTTCAGTTCCGGCCTTTTTCGGAGGCCTGGGAGCTTTCTGGCGCTTTTGCCCGTAAATATCGGATGAAAATGTTGTGAGGCCGATCAGAACAATTATCAGGAAAAGGGATCTTTTTGTTTTCATTTTATTCGATTTTAGATTTTTGACAAATATAAGGATGTATCTGGATTAAAGTAATTTGCTTGCCAGTTCCGCAAGGAAGCTTCGTTCCCCTTTAACCAGATTTACATGGGCAAATATTTCCTGATCTTTCATTTTATCTGACAGGTAGCTGAGCCCGTTCGATCCGGTATCAAGGTATGGGGAGTCGATCTGTTCAATGTCGCCGGTAAATACCATTTTAGTGCCTTCACCGGCCCTTGTGATAATGGTCTTTATCTCATGGGGAGTAAGATTCTGTGCTTCATCGACAATGAAGAAAATGCTCGAAAGGCTTCTTCCCCTGATATATGCGAGAGGTGTTATCACCAGCTTTTCTTCCTTCATCATGTCGTTTATCCTGAGGAATTCGGGACTCTGATGGCTGAATTTGTGCTTGATAACAGTCAGGTTGTCATAGAGCGGCTGCATGTAAGGATCCATTTTTTCCTTGACATCACCCGGCAGGAATCCCAGGTCGCGGTTTGCCAGAGGTACAATTGGTCTTGCAAGGAAGATCTGCTTATACCTCTTATGCTGCTGGAGTGCGGCTGCAAGGGCAAGAAGTGTTTTTCCGGTTCCGGCTTTTCCTGTAAGAGAAACCAGCTGAACATCCGGATTGCAAAGAGCATCGAGAGCAAAAGTCTGTTCGGCATTCCTTGGATCAATTCCGTATGTTGTCTGCTTTATGACCCTGTTGAGCATCTTGCTTGCAGGGTTATAGTGTGCAAGAGCACTTGCTCCGCTGTTTTTCATGATAAAAAACTGGTGTCCCTTGAGATCCGGTTCAATATTGAATTCCGAGGCGCTGATCCCCTCAGGCACCTCATAAAGCTTATTGATGAGGCCGTGCTGCACGCCTTCAAGCACCTTAATTCCCTTGTACAGATCATCAATATTTGCCACTTTGTCGTTCTGGTAATCCTGTGCCATTATCCCCAGCGACTTGGCTTTCATCCTGAGGTTAATATCTTTAGAGATAAGAACAACGGCTTTGTCCTTGTTGGTCGAACACACGAAATCAGCTATGGCCAGTATTCTGTGGTCCGGTGTCCTCTCAGGGAATGAAGCGCTTACTTTTTCTGAAAAATCGCGTCCGGTTTCAATGTGAAGATTGCCCAGGTTTTCACCAAGCGGAATGTTCGCAGTAAGAAGCATATCGCCCGACAGCTTGTCGAGTTCACGGTTGAATTCGCGCGCGTGGAAATTGATTATGTCGTTGCCTTTCTTGAACTTGTCGAGTTCCTCGAGTACAACTATGGGTATTATAACATCATTCTCCTCAAAGTTGTAAATACATTTGTAATCGTGCAGAAGAACATTGGTGTCAATAATGAAAAGTTTTTTATTGTGTTTCTTTCTCATTAATAAGTATTTTAAATTCAATTATATACAGCACCTGCATGCTGTGATCCTGCTCAGCGCAAAATTAACTAAATTAAGGGATATTTTGCTGCATGTGTTGAAAGTATGTTAATTTGTGTTCTGGTTCGGGATATTGTTGTTCCCGGGCTCGGATTCCGGATAACCCGTTAAATAGGCTAATTGACAGTTTATGGATTACCAGAAGACACTGGATTTTCTCTTCAGTCAGCTCCCGGCTTATCACAGGATAGGCAAAGCTGCATACAGAAATGATCTTGGTAACACGCTTGCCCTTGACGATTACCTGGGGCATCCCCACAGGAGTTTCAGAAGTATACATATAGCCGGCACAAACGGGAAAGGATCTGTGTCGCACATGACTGCGTCGGTCCTTATGGAAGCCGGATTCAGGACTGGTCTCTACACCTCGCCTCATCTTACCGATTTCAGGGAGAGGATTAAAGTTAATGGTAAGATGATTACAAAAACATATGTTAATTCATTTGTTGCCAGGCACCGGAAGATCATTGACTCCGTGAAACCATCCTTTTTTGAGATGACCGTGGCAATGGCCTTTGAATATTTTGCCAGTTCCGCAGTTGAGGTTGCTGTAATTGAAGTGGGGTTGGGCGGAAGGCTCGATTCCACTAATATTATAACCCCTGTACTCTCCGTAATTACCAATATCGGACATGATCATATGGATCTTCTGGGCGACACCCTCGGGAAGATAGCGATTGAAAAGGCAGGAATTATTAAGAAAGGTGTTCCGGTGGTCATCGGAGAAAGCCAGGGAACCATTGATGACATTTTCATTGATTCAGCAAGGGCTGCGGGTTCGGATATATTTTTCGCAGACAGGAACTTTAAGTGCATTCCTGATGAAATAAAGAATCAGGGAGAGCCCTTGACATACAAGGCAATTAATCTGATAACGGGAAGATCCTTTGAAGGTCTGTCAGTACTGACAGGTGATTATCAGGCAAAGAATATTCAGACAGTTCTGCAGATAGCAGATATTCTTGGCCGGATAGAAGGGGTGTCGGAGAAGAACGCTGCTGATGGCATCGAGGGAGTAGTCAGAAACACAGGTCTTCAGGGAAGATGGCAGGTCCTTGCCACGAGACCCCTGACCATCTGCGACACGGGACACAACAGGGAGGGTCTTGAATATGTGGTGAATCAGCTGCGGAAGACTGTTAAGGGCAGGATCCATTTTGTAATCGGCTTTGTAAGCGACAAGGATCTCGACTTGATATTTCCCGTTCTGCCGGCCGAGGCACTCTATTATTTTACCAGGGCCGATGTGCCCAGGGCTCTTGATGAGAACATACTAATGGAGAGAGCCGCAGGGATTGGCCTCAAGGGAAGCTCTTTCCCGGATGTGGAATCAGCGGTCAGGGCAGCAAGAGCCTCAGCTGCCGCGGATGACCTTGTCTTTATTGGCGGAAGCACTTTTATTGTCGCAGATGCTTTATCTGTTCCTGAATTAACAAAACCGATATAAAATGAAGAGAATGTTTTTGTTATTGGTCCTTTTGTCGGTGATAACCGGCACAAGTGCGCAGAGTGAGAAAAAAATAGTAATACTCCATACAAACGATCTCCATTCGCGGCTGTATGGTTTTTCGCCTGAAGCCAGTTATTCACCTGATGTTACAGGCAACGACTCTACAAGAGGAGGGTTTTCACGCATTGCCGCTATCCTGAAAAACGAAAGGGAGAAGAATCCCGGAATAACACTCACAATAGACGGGGGCGATTTTCTTATGGGAACACTTTTTCATGCCCTTGAGGAAAGAACAGGATTTCAGCTCAGGCTGATGAACCTGATGGGTTATGACGTGGTAGTTACGGGTAATCATGAATACGATTTCGGACCTGAGAGGCTCGCACGCATTATTAAGACATCTGATGATATGGGGGAGATCCCTCCGGTTCTTGCCGGGAATGCAGTCTTCACCGATAAAGATACCGGGGATGATCAGCTGGAGAAGCTCCTCACGGATGGTCTGATAAAGAGAAGCATCGTCTTGGAGAGGGATGGTTTAAGAATAGGCGTCTTTTCGGTTATGGGAAAGGATGCTGAAGATGTTGCTCCCCTTTCAAGACCTGTGAAATTCTCGCGACAGAAATCTTTTGCACGGAAAATGGTAAGGGAACTCAAAAATGAAAAATGTGAAATAATAATATGTGTATCCCATTCGGGGATTACAAGGGACAAAAACGGACAGTGGGAAGGAGAGGATGTCAGGCTTGCCAGAAAAGTAAAAGGGATAGATCTCATTATCAGCGGGCATACGCATTCCACGCTTCCTGAACCACTGGTTGTCAGAGATATTCCGATAGTCCAGACAGGTGAATACGGAAAGAATATAGGCCGTTTGTCAATGATTTACAGGGATGGAAAACTTTTTGTTGAAGGTTATTCACTTATACCGGTCGACGACAACGTTCAGGGTGATCCTGAGATTGAAAGGATAATAGGAGAACAGAGGGACCTTATTGACAGCCTTCTCCTCTCTCCCTTGAACATAAGTTATCAGAAGCCTGTTGCAGAATCAGATTTTCTTCTTGAGTGCAATGAATACGGCGATTTTATGAATAGTAACCTGGGGCCAATGATTGCTGATGCAATACACGCTTATATCAATAAACATTCCGAAAATGGCACAGATGTAAGTATGGTTGCCGTTGGCGTTATCAGGGACAGGATCATTCCCGGGATTCTGACTTCTCCGGATGTTTTCAGGATAATGTCACTTGGCTCCGGTTCAGATGACATACCGGGTTATCCCCTGTCGAGGATCTATGTTACCGGAAGGGAACTTAAAAGTGTTTTAGAGATTCTTCAGGTTGCCTACAAATCTTCTCCGTCGAATTTTTGCTTTTATTCAGGACTCAGAGTCCGGCTGGATCCCGAAAAAGGATTACTAAGGAAGATCCTGAAAATAGAGATTGAAGAGCCATCCGGTGCAACCACGGAGGTTGATTTCTCCAAAGAGAACAAGACTTTGTATTCCATTTCCGCAAATTCCTACATGCTGGAATTCATTGGAATAATCAAGAAAATGAGTTTCGGATTGATAAATGTGGTTCCGAAGGATTCTGAAGGTGAACCGATCACCGACATGAAAGATGCTGTTATCGACATGAACAGCTCTGTTGACGGGATACAGGAAGGAAAGGAATGGCTGGCACTAATGGAGTTCATCGGCTCAATGGAAGATACTGACGGCGATGGTATTCCGGATATAAGCCGGAAGTATTCGGTTCCCGTCTCTGTCTTCAGTAGTGAGGAGTAGGAAGCTTTCTTCCTGCTTTGCAGGAGTTTAGGTTTCTACCATTTGCTGAAAGGATTATCCACGACAAGCCTGTTTTTGCGGTTGGCAACAGTAAAGCCGATATCGTAAATAAGCCTGGTGATCTTTTCCATCTTCTCGAAATCGAGTTTTTCTGCTGTGTCTCCTGGTTTGTGATAATCGGTATGAAGGCCTGTTGAAAAGAAGATCGCCGGGATATCTTTCTTCTCGAAATTATAGTGGTCGCTTCTGGAATAAAGCTGAAGCGGATGAGTTCTGCTGCTAAGCGAATAATTAAGATCAATCTCTGATCTCCTGTCGGCTTCTCCTGCAATTTCGGTCAGATCCCTGCTCTGATAACCGGTAATCGCGAAAACCTCAAGAGGGCCCGTCATCGGATTATCATCTGTAGTATCGGCCACTCCTTTTACACGTCCGATCATATCCATATTCAGGTCAACAATTGTGTTTTCAAGAGGGAAAAGGGGATTGTTAACATATGATTGCGAGCCGAAGAGACCTATTTCTTCACCTGTTACCCAGAGGAACAACACTGACCTCAGCGGTTTTTTTTCAAGACTCTGAAAAGCCTGTGCTATTTCGAGGATTGCTGCACAGCCTGAGGCATTGTCGTCAGCTCCGGGATTCACATGTCCGCCCGTAGTCCCGATATGATCCGCATGTCCGCTGAAAATAACAATCTCCCTGCTAAGGACCGGATCGCTGCCTTCTATCCAGGCGGCAACATTGTACTGTTGTGTTTCCTTAAGCATAGATTTTTCCGTGATCCTTATCTTTTTATCTTTAATGACGAATGATTGAGGTTTGAGTCCGGAGTCGATTTTTTTCTGCAGATCGTCGAGGCTTTGTCCTGTTCCCCGTAATAATTCATCTGCCACTGATCTGTTTACATAGATAATCTTAGGCATGGCAGGGAGATCGAACGATACCGGTTTTGTTCCCTTGAGGTATTTGCTCGATCTCAATTCCCCGGTTATTCCGGGGTATTGCTGATCAACCGAAGTAAAGCCCGATTTCGGGTCGGTAACCACGAGAATGGCCCGGGCTTTTGAGAACATCAGTCCTATAATCTTCGCCTGTATGCTCATGAAGGATTCCCACATGGGTTCTTCAAAGAGGTATCTGCTTCCGTCTTCCGACAGGGGTGACCTGTTCATTATCAGGAGTATCTTGCCATCAGGAGATATGTTTTCCAGGTCATTGTACCCGTATTTGTCAGCTTTTATCCCGTAACCTGCAAAAGCAACTTCTCCTTCAATAACGAAATCGGCTGCTCCTGTCGGATACAGCTGGTACATGGGTTCGCTGTTCATTACCGGGTCGTTACCCTCACTGTATATCTCAATCATTGAACCGGATGGATCAATTTGTTTTTCCATTATAGTATAGGGCTGTAAATAGCTTTCCCCGTTAGCTGGTTTGAGGTTCAGTATCCTTGCCTGTGAAGCCAGATAATTGACAGTGATGTCAAGCTCCTGTTCCCCGTTTGCCCTTCCGTTCATGGCTGGTGAGGCAAGGAAGGAGACATATGCCTCAAGATCTTCAGAATTGATCTTACTGATACCGTTGCTGCTTTTCTGGGAAAAGGACAAAGGTGAAAAGGCCGCAAAGTAAAGCAAAGCGGAGAGGAGAATTATACCGGTTGATTTCATTTATTGATTTTTGATGTGTTCCAAAATTAAAAAGATTTTCCGGATAAATTTTCTCATGAAAGCCTGACATAGTGGTTGGTTTGTAAAACTACTGGCCGAATCAGCTATGATGAGATTATTTTTTTAGATTTGCAGATTATTTTAAAAAGATGGAGGTAAACACTTTTTTCTGGATCGGGTTTCATGTTCTTGTTTTCTCTGTACTTGCGCTTGATCTTGGTGTTTTTAATAAAAATGCCCACAAAATTTCTCTCAAAGAGGCCCTTATCTGGAGTGCGGTTTGGATTCTGCTTGCCCTGGCTTTCAACGTATTTGTCCTTTTTGAGTTTGGCAAGACCAAAGCGCTGGAATTCTTTACAGGTTATGTAATCGAATACTCCCTGAGTGTTGACAATATTTTTGTTTTCATTCTCATTTTCACCTACTTCTCGGTAAAGCCGCAGTACCAGCACAAGATACTCTTCTGGGGTATTCTGGGAGCGCTGGTAATGAGAGGAATATTCATCTTTACAGGAGTTGCCCTTATTAACAAGTTTCACTGGATCGTGTTGATCTTTGGGGCTTTCCTGGTCTTCACAGGGTTAAAAATGCTTTTCCAGAAAGAATCATCGGCCTCGGTTTCACCCGAAAAAAATCCCCTTGTCAGGGTTTTAAGGAAATTTATGCCGGTAACCGAAGAACTTCACGGCGACTCACTGTTTGTAAGGCAGAACCGGAAGCTTTATGCCACTCCACTCTTCCTGGTACTTCTGGTAGTAGAATCATCCGATCTGATTTTTGCTGTTGACAGCATCCCTGCCATTCTGGCAATAAGCCAGGATACCTTTATAGTATATACATCAAACATTTTTGCAATTCTCGGCCTGAGGTCGCTATACTTTGCCGTTTCGGGAATAATGGGATATTTCAGGTTTCTTAAGGTAGGTCTCGCACTGGTTCTTTCCTTTGTCGGACTTAAGATGCTCGCGGCATATTTTCACTTTGAAATACCCATTGTTATTTCCCTTTTGGTAATAGTATCCATTCTTGTGATAACTATTCTTGCCTCCCTTATTATAAAAGAAAAGTAATTTCTCCTTAAGGAATATTCAAATAATTTCCTGTCAGATTAAAATATTACATTTACAAATCAGTTTGTGAAAGTAAGATAATATCAATTTAGTAACACCGGCCGGACAGGAATGTATTCAAAAAGGCTAAAACCCGGAACTCCGTGGCTGCTGATCATCCTTTTTATAATTATTTCAGCAGGAAGTATCCTTTTGGGTTATGTGTACTATGCAAGCCAGAAGAAAAGGCTGTTAAATGACAAGAAGATTGAGCTTTCAGCCATAGCCGATCTGAAGGTAAGACAGATTGCACAGTGGCGGAATGAGCGTATGGAGGATTCAAGGATGATAGGAGGGAACAAGCCTTTTCTCAGACAGCTGCATGAATACCTGAGGGAGCCTTCAGGAAAAGTGAAGAGGGCTGAAATAATTGAAAGCCTGAAGTCTGTTACCGGAAGTCTTGAATACAAGAACATTCTTCTGATTGATTCACTCGGGAATGTCAGGGGATTTTATCCCAATCAGGATACTGCAATGGGAAAGAACCTTAAAACCCTATTCCCCATACTTATAAACCTGAGATCAGGCATGCTTACCGACCTTCATAAAGTTGACCAGGTAAGCTATATTCATCTTGATCTTATAATACCTCTTCTCAACACCTGGGGCAGAGACACTACGGTCTTCGGCCTGCTCGCCATCCGCATTGACCCTTCCGTTACTCTTTATCCTCTTATGCAGACATGGCCTGTTCCGGGCAAAACTGCTGAATCACTGCTGATAAGGAAAGAGGGTGAGAAGGTTTTGTACCTGACTGAGCTCAGGTTCAAAAAGAACTCGGAGCTGATTCTTTCAAGACCGCTTACGGACGACAGACTTCCTGCAGCAATGGCTGTGAGAGGAATCGAAAGCACACTTGATGGTATTGATTACAGGGGAGCCTCGGTGATAGCAGCCATGAAGAAAGTTCCTGGTTCGCCATGGTACATGGTGGCCAAGATTGATCATAATGAGGTTTTTTCTGTTCTGAATGAGCAGATGACCATGATCATCATAATTATAATACTTTTTATCCTGACTGCTGGTTTGATTCTCGGTACCATAGAATGGAATGAAAATGCAAGATTCTACCGTGAGAAATATGAGGCTGAGCTCGACAGGCAGGCTTTAAGGCAGCATTTCGACTATATCCTTAAATATGCCAACGACATAATTTTCCTTACCGACAGGGACATGTCGATTATTGAAGCCAACGACAGGGCATTTGAGGTATATCAGCGTGAAAGGAGCGAACTTATCGGAATGAACATTGCTGAAATAAGGGCTCCGGGAGCTCTGGAGTCACTTCAGAACGAGACCAGGATTCTGGATGAAAAAGGATACGCCACATACGAAACACTGCATAAGCGAAAGGACGGCACAACCATTCCGGTCGAGATAAGTGCACGGAAGGTAGAAATCGAGGGCGTCAAATATTTCCAGTCGATATGCAGGGATATCACCGAACGCAAGTATGCAGAAGCTACTTTGCGCGAGAGTGAGGAGCGCTTCAGGAAGATATTCGAGGAGAGTCCGATAAGCATAGTGATGACAGGAAAGGATCTTGGCATAATAAGAGCCAATACGGCTTTTTGCAGTATGTCGGGCTACAGGGAGGAAGAACTCAGGGAAAAAAAGCTGCGCGATCTTACTCATCCTGATCACCTTTCGGCAGATGACATTTCTCTGATGAGACTTGTAGCCGAGGAGATACCGGTGTATCACACAGAAAATAAATATATCCGTAAGGATGGAAGTGATGTATGGGGATCAACTACGGTAAGCATTATCAGGAACAACAAAGATGAAGTTCAGTATTTCCTTGCAATGATTGAGGATATTACTTTACGTAAAATTGCCGAGGCAGAACTTATTGCTGCAAAGGAAAAGGCCGAGGAGAGCGACAGACTGAAAACTGCATTCCTTCATAATGTTTCTCATGAGATACGCACGCCGATGAATGCCATAATAGGATTTTCGGCCCTTCTGAGTGAGCCGGAGACCACAGAGGCAGAAAGGAGGCAGTACACTGACATAATTTTCCAGAGCGGAAGTCAGCTTCTTTCAATTATAAACGACATTGTCGACATTGCAAACATTGAAAGCGGCCAGGTGAAGCTGAACTTCAGGGAAATGAACCTCAATGCCACACTGAGAAATCTGAATGAACAGTTCAGACATGGAGAAAAGTCTGATAAGATCTCAATCAAGCTGCATACAAGGCTGGCTGATGATAAGTCGGTAATAGTAACAGACAACACAAAGCTTGTTCAGATTTTATCCAATCTCCTGAGCAATGCAGTTAAGTTTACCAGGGAAGGGAAAATCGATTTTGGATATCAGGTTAAGGATGAGGTTATTGAATTTTTTGTTAAGGATACGGGAATAGGGATACCGCCGGAACATCATGGCAGGATATTTGAGAGATTTTACCAGGTTGATAATATGATAAGCAGGAAATTCGGTGGTACCGGTCTGGGGTTATCAATCTGCAAAGCCTATGTTGAACTTATGGGCGGGAAAATGTGGCTGAAGTCCAAACCCGGGGAAGGAGCCGAATTCCGGTTCACATTGCCTAAAAAGCCGACCGACGACAAGGAGAAAGGAATTTAATATTATTGCCGGAGTACCCGATACTCAGAATTTTGTAATTTTAAGGGATCATCAGCCGTTATATATAGTGACTAAATATTATTCAGATGAACAGGGATAAAATGACAAGATCATATAGATTTCTGATAATTACACTGGTCGTTTTGCTTGTACCAGGATGTCATTTCAAGAGGGAACCTAAGGTTACTACCGCTGAGGTAACTGAAATCGGACCAAAAACTGCCCTGACCGGTGGTGAAGTTACTCATGACGGGTATGTTGATGTAATTGTAAAGGGAGTATGCTACGGGACGAAGAAATCGCCTGACATTGAAGGGACAAGGACAACTGACGGGTATGGGGAAGGACCTTTTGTCAGCATCCTTGAGGAGCTAACCCCCAATACCTTGTATTATGTAAGGGCATACGCGATAAACGACGAAGGAGTAGGCTATGGCAGTCAGATAACATTTACAACTACCCAGTACGGGGTTCCTGTGCTGACAACTGCAAATGCAACCGGAATAACCCAGGTAAGTGCCGTTTCAGGTGGTAACATTAGCAGTGACGGAGGTCTCGAAGTAACCGAAAGAGGCGTTTGCTGGAGCACAAGCAGGAATCCGACCACAAGCAATTCAAGAACTACAAATGGTGAAGGAACAGGGCCTTTTACAAGCAATATTACAGGATTGACAGGAAACACAACCTATTATATAAGAGCCTATGCCGTTAATGAAGAAGGAACGGGATATGGTCAGGAAGTGACGTTTAAAACCAGTCCTGTTCTTCCCTCAGTGAATACAGCAATACCTTCGGCTACAGGAACAGGCACGGGTTCGGGAGGCGGAACTGTTACAGCAGAGGGAGGATCTCCGGTTACTGCAAGAGGAGTGTGCTGGAGTACTTCAGCAAATCCGACAATCTCAAACAGCAGGACAAACGATGGAGGAGGACCGGGTTCATTCGCGTCAGAGATATCAGGATTGTCACCAAACACAACCTATCATGTAAGAGCATATGCAACAAATTCTGTGGGAACAGCTTACGGTAATGATGTGACATTTACCACAGATCCTCTTACTGTCACCGATAATGATGATAACAGTTACAGTGTAATTCGTCTGGGTAATCAGCTCTGGATGGGAGAGAACCTGAGGACAACTACCCTGAACGATGATGCTGCAATTGCCAATGTCACCGGAGGAACAGCATGGAGCGGAAGCACCACACCGGCTTACTGCTGGTATAATAACACAGCAGGCAACGGGATAACCTACGGGGTGCTTTATAACTGGCATGCCGTTAATTCCGGAAAGCTTTGTCCTACCGGATGGCATGTTCCGACAGATGACGAGTGGTATACACTTGTTACTTTCCTTGGGGGAGAGAGTCCTTCCGGAGGGAAGCTCAAGGAAGAGGGTACAGCTCACTGGCAGGCGCCCAATACTGGTGCGACAAATGAATCGGATTTCACGGCACTTCCCGGAGGCTGGCGAAGGGGAGATAACGGAGCTTTCGAGTCGCTGGGAGTTTATGGTTACTGGTGGACATCGTCGGAACTTACAAATCCATGGTACAGAAGGATATGGTATAATGACGACAGAACCTACAGGGGCTATATAGAACCGGATTACGGTATGTCGGTTCGGTGCATCAAGAACTAAGAGAGAGATTCTCAGTAAAATAAATCATCCGGATCACAGCAGGATGAAAGTCAGCCTGTTAATCAATTGCTCTTTATTGTCAGTTATTATTGTATTACTTTATTCGTTGCAACACAACAAATGAAGTTGTTTACCGTTTTGATTGAAGATTTAAAAGAACCTTTCCGGGACGTGTTTATAGCGGACTGTTTTGGAAAATATGTGATAAACACCTGATGGATAATAGTTTAATATGAGAAAAATACGGGGTAAATACGAGATAAATACGTAAATGAAACACTAGGTCTGGATTTATTAAACAGTAAAACAATAAAACAAAAAGTAAAACAAATCTCTCTAATTATTATGATTATGAAAAAAGTATTGAATTTATTAATCTTAGGTTGTTTCCTGGTAGGTATTACAACTCTTAACAGTTGTAAGAAGGACAAGGATATGCCAACCTTGACAACAACGGCTGTGACCGCAATTACCACAACGGGAGCAACATCAGGAGGTAATATTACCGATGATGGCGGGGCTGAAGTTACTGACAGGGGTATATGCTGGGGCACTGCCACCAATCCGACTACCAGCGGATCGAAAGTAAGCAGCGGAGTTGGTTCTGGCAGTTTTTCTGCCGACCTGACCGGACTTACTCCTAACACACTTTATTACGTCAGGGCTTTTGCCACCAACAGTGAAGGCACTGCCTACGGTAATGAAGTCTCTTTCACAACAGCTCAGGTTGTTGGCGCTACAGTAACCACGGCAGCTGTTACTGCTATCGCACAGACGACAGCTACGGCCGGAGGTAACGTAACAGCCGACGGTGGTGCTGATATTACCGAACGCGGTGTATATTTCGGAACAACCAGCAATCCCTCATCGGGCGGAACCAAAGTGGCTGCAGCAGCAGCAGGTACCGGAGCCTTTACAGTCAACCTTACCGGTCTTACTCCAGGTACACTTTATTATGTAATGGCTTTTGCCACCAATAGTTCCGGAACATCTTACGGAACCGCTGTTCAGTTTACAGCTCTTGCAGCAGCTCCTGCCGTTACAACAGCTCAGGCCACTTCAGTGACCCAGTCGTCGGCTGTAGCCGGTGGATCTGTTACTTCTACAGGAGGTGCAGCAATCACTGAAAGAGGTGTATATTTCGGTACCGGAAATGATCCGGCAACAACCGGAACTAAAGTAACAGCTACACTCGGAGATGTAGGGTCATTTACAGTTAACCTGACAACTCTTACTGCAGGAACAAGGTACTACTTTGTTGCCTTTGCTACCAACTCGGCAGGTACTTCATTCGGAACTGTACTTGATTTCACAACCACTGACGTTGTTCTTGGTACTGTAACAACCACTGCTCCTGCACTTATCGCTACATCATCCACTTCAGTAACTGCCGGCGGTAATGTAACCTCAGCAGGAGGCGGTACGATTTCTGAGCGCGGTGTATGCTATGCTATAACACCCAATCCGGATATTGACGATGACACTGAAGCTTCAGCTACTTCAACAACCGGAACTTTCCAGGTTACCCTTGAGGGACTTCTGGAAGGCACAGTCTATTATGTAAGAGCTTATGTGATTAATGAGGAAGGTCCTGCCTACGGAACCCAGGCACAGATACTTACAATGGTATCGGATGTCGAAGACAATATTTACAACACAGTATTGATCGGCGACCAGGTATGGATGGCAGAGAACCTCAACACAAGACGTTACAATGATGATACTGCTATTCCTAATATTACGGGTAACGCCAACTGGGCTGCTGCAACATCAGCCGGCTACAGCTATTACATGGATAATGTGACCTATGGAGCAACCTACGGAGCCCTCTATAACTTCTGGGCGATCAATACCGGAAGGCTTTGTCCGACAGGATGGAGAGTCGCTTCGGATAATGATTTCAAAACGCTTGAAATGGAACTCGGTATGACCCAGGGGCAGGCTGATGGTGTTTACGAGCGCGGTACCGATCAGGGCGTTCAGATGAAAACTCCGACAGGCTGGAACCCGGGCGGAATTGCAGGAACGAACAGCAGCGGATTCTCAGCTGTGCCGGGCGGATACAGGTTTTATCAGGACGGTCTTTCAACAGCTATGGGAGCAGTTGCATCATTCGGAACATCAACATCTCATTCAGCTACTAATTACATCTACAGGCAGCTTTGGTACAATACCGCCACTGTTTACAGGGTTGATGTGCCTTATGCAGCCGGATTCTCTGTAAGATGCGTGAAGGTAAATTAATTAAAGAAAAAGGTCCTTTGATGGAAATACAGGTTTTGTAACTTATTTCTTATCACGATGATGAAAAAAGGTTAGGATTATTCTTAACCTTTTTTCTTTTTAAAAAAATAAAAAACTGCCTGATTCCGTTCTATGTTACATGACAGACTGAAATTTGTACTGTTAAAAAGTTTTGTCTGTCATTGTTTTTTTGCTTCTGATCAAAAAAATCTTGCATGATGAAATAATCGGAATTTACTTTGGGATCTTAAAATCCTACTATAATTGAAATACTTACCCATTCATTTTAATTGAAAAACAAATCAGGTCTAATTTTAAATAAGGATGAAAAAAGCAAAAGTCTTCACGCTATTCATAGTTTTTTTGTTGTTAATGACAGCAGGATGTAAGGAAGATCCTGAGATACCGGTGCTTGCAACAAACAGTGTCACTGAAATTGGTGTAAATTCTGCAATCTCCGGAGGTAGCATAACCTCTGACGGCGGAGCGGAAATCACTTCAAGGGGATTATGTTACAATACCGCTCCAAATCCTTCCGTATCGGAAACGCATACAAATGACGGATCGGGCAGCGGAAACTATACAAGCAGTCTTAAAGGGCTCACTCCAAATACACAATACTATGCCAGGGCTTTTGCGATGAACAGCGCAGGTATTGCCTACGGGAACGAAATTGCATTCAAGACGGAGGCGCTTGCCGGAGCAACACTTACAACAGCACAGGTAACTGAATTCACATCCACAACTGCTTTGATGTCGGGTGAGGTTACTAAAAGCGGAGGCGTTGATGTTACTGAAAGGGGGGTATGCTGGGGACTGACAGCCGATCCGACAACAGACGGTTCACATCTGGCTATCGGGTCAGGAACAGGCCCTTTTGCGGAGACAATAACCGGATTAACCCCCGGCACAACCTATCACGTCAGGGCTTATGCAGTGAACAGCATAGCCGTTACATACGGAAATGACGTAACTTTCAGGACCCTTGCTGAGAAACCTACTGTAAGCACTGCCAGTGTCACTGTATTTACACAGACCACAGCAGTTATGGGTGGGAATGTGTTATCTGACGGAGGAGCTCCCGTGAGCGAAAGGGGAGTTTGCTGGTCAACCAGTCAGAATCCTTCATTTTCAGGTCCTCATCAGGCAATAGGATCCGGAACAGGCCCGTTTTCGGCAACAGTTTCAGGCTTGACTGTCGGAACTACTTACTATGTACGGGCATACGCCATAAACAGCACTGACATTTCGTACGGGGATCAGATAAGCTTCAGCACACAGGCTTCCTCTCCGCCTACAGTGACAACTGCAAGTGTTACATCAATAACAATGAATTCAGCAACATCAGGAGGTACAATTACTTCAACGGGAGGAGGAACGATTTCCGATAAGGGTATATGCTGGTCTACACAGATCAATCCTGACCTCTCGGATTTCTTTACAAACAACGGACCAGGAGCAGGATCATATACAAGCAACATGACTTCACTTGCTCCCGGAACAACATATTATGTTCGCGCTTATGCAACAAATAATGCCGGAACATCATTCGGAAGCCAGATAGAGTTCACAACCCGGCCTGAGGAAGGAACTGTGACCGATATTGACGGAAATGTTTACAGAACGGTTAGAATAGGTACCCAGTGGTGGATGGCCGAAAACCTTAGGACCACTCATTATACAAATGGTGATCCTATTGAGCTGGTAACTGGTGATGATGCATGGAGAACCCTCGACAGACCTGCTTATTGCTGGTATGCAAATCAGCCTGCGGTTTACGGAGAACTTTGCGGAGCAATTTACAACTGGTTTGCAGGGAACACCGGCAGGTTATGCCCGACAGGCTGGCACATACCTTCCGACCAGGAATACAAGGTCCTGGAAATGTACCTGGGGATGAGCCAGGAACAGGCAGATGCCCCATACTGGAGAGGAGTTGATCAGGGTACAAAACTGAAAACTGTTTCAGGATGGAGTCTTGGCGGAAATGGAACCAATTCCAGCGGATGGTCGGGATTTCCCGGAGGATACCGCTACTGGGAAGATGGAAGATTCTATGGTCAGGGAACCATAGGTTCCTGGATGACATCATCTGAACATATTGATAATACTGTTTTCTATCGTAATCTGAACAGTAATTACACAACAGTCTGGCGGAATTCCATATCAAAAACTGCGGGTAAATCCGTCAGATGTATAAGGAATAATTAATACCTGAAGAAATATATATTTGTAAAAGAGGCCGAGTGAAAGGCCTCTTTTTTGCTTTATGCTGCAACTCCGGCCCTTTAAAAAGAAAAACCGGTCCATCTGATGCGGACCGGTTCTGATTTTGTGGGCGATGACGGGTTCGAACCGCCGACCCTCTGCTTGTAAGGCAGATGCTCTGAACCAGCTGAGCTAATCGCCCTGAAACGGGTGCAAATATAATCCAGATTTTGTTCTCTGCAAAATAAATAGATTCATAATTTTTATTTTGTTACATCACCGGGTTAGTAAGCAGCTATTCTCCTGACTGATTATTCATTGCCAGACATTGCAGCCATTGACAAAATGTTTGATAAATAAGGCTTTTGTGTTGAAAACCTGCAAAAATCATTTAGGCTGAGCGTATTAAAATGGGATATATTCACGTTTATATTGAAGATGAGCCAAATAGTTGGGGATAAAATTCTTAATACCAGCCGTTTGCGGTCCTATGAGTCTGATATACAGTGAGATGTATTTGTGATCAAATGTTGAACCTGACCTTCATGAAACCAGTAAGAACTGTAATCTGGTTTTTGGCAACTATACTGAGGTTGCCGAAAGCATTAAAGACGGCAATTTTCTTTATCCCTCTGTTTACCATTGTCTTTACGACCGAGCTGAAAGCTGACGTCAGACCTGTCCTGCCCCCTGTGGCTTTCTGCAGGAACATAGAAGCCGAACTTGGTCCGGGAGGAACAGCAACAATTACTGCAGCACAGGTGGATGCAGGTTCCTATGATCCCGACGGAACGATAGTAAGCAGGACGGTGACTCCGAACTCATTTAACTGCACAATGACCGGAGCGGTTACTGTTACTCTTACGGTAACCGATAACGAAGGTTTAAGTTCCTCATGTGAAGCCACTGTTACTGTTGTAGACAGAATGCCCCCGGTTCTCAGCTGCAGGAACATTACACTTTACCTTAACGAATCAGGTCAGGCCTTTCTCAGCGCCTCCGACCTTGATAATAACTCAGCGGATAACTGTGATGACGATCTTATATTATATGTGAGCAGGACTGAGTTCAACTGCTCCGACATCGGATCACCGGTTGCTGTAACTCTTTTCGGATCAGATTCCTCGGGAAATGCATCGTCGTGTACGGCACAGGTGCTTATTGCGGACACTGTTTCACCGGTAATTAATTATAGACCTTTCAATGTGGTTCTTGGAGCTTCAGGTACAGCTACAGTAGTTCCGGATGATCTTGATAACGGATCATTTGACAACTGCGGAGGCGTGGTACTTTCACTCTCTCAGAGCACATTTACCTGTACTGATCTGGGCAGGAAGACAATTACCATGACTGCCACCGATGCAAGCGGAAATATAAGCACAAGGGACGTGGTTGTTGATGTATCATCAACCCTGAACATTGCGGGAATGAGCCTCAGCAGCTGCGGAATGTCACCGACCCTTGCCCTCTTTGAAGCTGATGTTGACGGAGGTAACGGCAGCTATTCATATTTATGGCAGGGAGTCGATCCTCTCTCCAGACCTTTTATGGTTATCATTGATTTCCCTCCCTCACTGGTTTTTTCGAATACATCAGCAATCGAAACGGCTTTTTTCAACAACACCGTGCCCGATGGCCTCTACGATATAAGGCTGACTGTAACCGACGCTAACGGATGTTCCGACACTTCACTGATAAGGATAAAC
>MTKZ01004497.1_pt1 | contig 57149 bp, 40 predicted proteins | sample 1042781 | NCBI WGS metagenome assembly MTKZ01 (sample SAMN06212207, study PRJNA360539) | anaerobic digester metagenome | biome: Wastewater treatment plant; material: sludge; isolation source: anaerobic digester fed with sludge from wastewater treatment plant | place: Denmark: WWTP Viborg ...
CCGTCGGCTACCGGGAGATCCTCCGCCGCGAAGTGGAGCGGCTGTTTCCGGAGCGCGTCCGGTCTGCCCGCCAGGACTGGATTCGGCAGGCAGCCTCCCGTTTCGTCGACCACTATCTGGAGCACTCCCGGATGGATGATGTCTGGCGGCCGCTTCTGCAGGCGTTGAGCGAAAAGGCCTCCGCCGTGCTCGTCGTCGCCACCGATCACTACGCCGAGGCGACCGGCGCCATCATCGGGTTTCTTCAGGACTGGCAGATCCCGGCGATACCCGTGACGGAGCCCGCGGCGGGAGAAGCGCCCGGCCGGGTCCTTGTCGCCAACTCCGCCGATCTGGGTGCGCACAAGGCAGACCGGCGCTTCTGGGAGGCGATCCGCGATCGCCTGCGGCCGTCCCGTCCCCTGCATGTCCTTCTCGTCGACGACTTCGGCGCGAACGAGCAGGAGGGCGACGCCTATGCCGCCCGGGATCAAGTGGAGAATCGCACGCGGCAGACCGTTGCCCTGCTGGGGGATGTCTTCGGCGGCGGGGTTCAGGATTTTTTCTTCCGGCTCGGACCGGCGGCGGCGCCGTCCCTGAAGGCCCGGCGGGTGGAAGAGGTTTCGCGGGCCGTCGACCGGTTTCTCGAAGGCGGCTGATTTTTCGGGCCTACCGAATGCTCCCGTGAGCGGCGTCTTCAGCGCCTTCCGAATCCCGATTCCCGGGATCGAAAAGCCGCCAGGGCATTCACTCAGACTTCCAGCAGAATTTTCCGATAGAAGGCCGCTTCCCGCTCCCGGAGCTTCTCGAGGACCGGCGCCACGGGGGAGAAGTCCGGCGAATCCCCTTCGCTGACCTGCCGAAAGGCCGCGGCCATGTCGTGGTAGAGGGCCTCGATGACGGCCATGTCCAGCGAGAGGCCCAGTCCCTGAATCGACGGGTACAGCCCTTCCGCCTCCTCGAGGAACTGCCGGTAGAGGGTGCGAAAGCCGGCGCCCCCCGTTCCCCGCCGCTCAATGATCTGGTAGGTGAAGCGCGCCGACCACTGCCAGTCCGCAGCCTCCCTCCAGTTGGGCAGATCCCCGATGAGTGCTTCCAGCGCGGGAATGCCGTAGGGGAGGGGAAGCCCGGGGATGCCGTTCAGGTTCTCTTCGGCCCACCCGCGCATGGCGCCCCGCGCCACGGCCTCGTCGACGCGGAACCCCGAGAGGTCCTCGAGGACGAAGGACTTGTTGTCCAGGGCGAAGGGAGGAAAGACGGCGCTCCGTGAGCGCTCCATGTCCGGGAACGCCACGGCGAGCGTCTCCGGGTGGAGCGTGTCGGAGACGTAGAACTCGCCCCTGTCGTCGTCATAGCCGCAGATGACCACGGCATGGCCGGTGAAGTGCTGATCGGTGTTGAAGTAGGGGAGATACTTGATGTCGGTCTGGATGAGGACGGGCAGGCCCCGGTCAACCGAGGCCTTCGCCTCGCGCGTCGCCAGGGCGGCGTCGGCCGTCTCCCGCCACCGGAATTTCAGGTTCACCGTCCGGAAGAAGTTATCCTCGAGGGTGAGGTGGCGGACGTGGACCAGGTGCGACGGGCGCCCGTCGATGACCAGGTAGCAGAGCCCCGGCCCCCGCCCCAAGCCGATCACGGCGGGTTCGCTGACCCGGATCCCCCGGAACGCGAGAATGTTCCGGATGGCGCTGGACGCGCAGTGGAAACCGGGTTGATGGCGGTAGCCCGGGATGATCTTCCCCTCGAACATGATTTCTTTCCCTCTTTACGAATTTCGGATTTCGCTCGTCACATCCCTGAATATTTCCGTCCTGCCGGGCGAAGGCGGAGAATCCGGAAAAATGCAGATTCCAGAACGCCCGGCCTTCCTCCTGACTTCCGCGCCCATGCCGGACGGGGTCATGACAGGCAGGTTCTCCGGAATCTTGACGTTACGCAATCTCAGCCAGGGTTTTTTCCGTCCGGCTCACCCACCCGTCCGCCCCGCATTCCCGGAAGAAATCGATGGCCCTGGTGAACTGTTCCTTTGCCCCTTGAATGTCTCCCCTCTTCTTGAACCAGTTTGCATAACAGGCATAATCCATTGCTAACGACCACCTACAACCATTTTTTGTGTCTTCTTTCATGGCTTTCTGAAACCAGACCTTTGCATCAGCAAGGTGATCATCACCAATGTTTAGCAGGATGTCTCCTATGTTTCTGGCCATCCAGCCTTCTGCATATTTGAGTTTATTGTTTTGGTAGTCCGTGAATAATTTACTTAAATCAATGTCTTGATCATGACGCAATACTTTCGCTCTCAGCAAACTTGTTCGACAAAGTCTGATTATGGAAGGCAGAAAACTAAAACTTTCCGAAATTGAAATTTGTTTTTCTAAACAATTCACCGCATCATCATATTCTCTCAAATCAAGGTGCATGAATCCCCAGTAGGCATAAGCGTATGAAATCCAAGCAATGGGCGCCGATTTTTCATAGGAAGAATCCCATTTGATAAGATTAGCTTTTGCTTCATTAAATAATCCTTTACCATAACAAGACGCACCATAAACGGAGTAAGCCATACCTTTGAGATAAGCATCACCTGTTTCTTTGGCCAGTGTCAATGTCTCCCGAGCAAATTCATGAGAGGGATTCATTTTCCCCTCGCATTGATAACATAGAGCAATAGAGCCTTTTGAAAATGCTATTCCCATTGGTTGATTTGCCATCCGACTGAAATCAAGAGATTGTTGAAGGCGCTTGTGAGCTTCATTAAATTCTGAAATAAAAGGCAGGAAATTACCTGATTGATAGAGTGCAAAAAACCATGAAAGGTAGTCAGCAACCTCTTCCGCCATTTTTATGGCTTGGTCAATTAATTCAAGTCCTTTGTTGCCGTCTTCTTCAACCAAGAGATAATAGAGCCCTATTGCTGTGTATATTGCCGGTAGCCTTTTTCGGTAGTTTAACTCCAAAGCCAGATCAAGAATCGGTTCCACCGCCTCTTTTGCATAACGTTGGAAATTCATATCTAGATAATAAGCTGAAAGCCTTGTCCTGGCATCAATGAGTTTTTTCTGGTTGGCTTCAGTCGGGGGCAGCTTTTCCAAGCTGTTCACGCTTTTCTTCGCATACTCAATAGCATCCCTTAGTGATCCCGTTTTCTGGTATCCTCTTGCCTCCAGTCTTGCATACTCCGCACCCTTTTCGTAATTCTCACAGGCAATACAATGACCGGCCAGAACGCCATAGTGGTAGCAGATATCTTCTTTGTAGATTTCTTCCATGGTGCCGGCGATCTTTTCATGGATCTGCTTTTTCTTTTTGGTCAGGATGGAATCATAGACCACTTCTCTGGTCAGGGCATGTTTGAAGATGTAGGTCGAGTCCGGATAGATGCCTCTTTCATAGATCAGCTCCGAATCCTTGAGAAGAGAAAGGCCGGAAAGGAGCTCCGGCTCGGACAAATCGGTCACTTTCTTGAGCAGCTCGTGGCTGAACTCCCGTTCGATAACCGAGCCGGTGCGAAGAATCTCTTTCGCCCCTTCCGGCAGCGCATCCACCCGGGCCATGATGACATCCTGAATGGTCGATGGGATCGTGATGGTTTGGATGCCCTTGGTGAGCTTGTAGGCGCCGTTCTGCCTTTCGATGATCTTCAGGTCTTTCAGCGCCTTGACATGCTCCTCGATGAAGAAGGGGATCCCTTCCGTTCGGGACAGAATCAGCTCCTCGATGTCCCTGTCGATTTGGACGTTTCCCAGCAGGTTTGCTGCCATTGCAAGACTTTCCCGGTTGGACAGCCGGTTGAGGGTCAACTGGTTGTGGAAGGATTTCCGGCCCCAGGTGTGCACATACTCCGGCCGGTACGTGAAGATCAGCAGGACTTTTATGCCGGGAATGCTCTCCAGAAAGTATTTCAGGGCGTCTTCCGTGCTCTTGTCCACCCAGTGCAGGTCCTCGATCGCCATCACCAAGGGGCGCATCTCCGAACCTTTGAGAATAATCTGCTTGATGATTTCAATCAGGCGGTCTTTCTTCCCCTCCGGGCTCATGGCAATCTTGTCCATGCCGCTGTCTTTGACGGATAAAAGCTCCAGAAGGTAGGGAAGGCAGGAAGCTCCATCTATTTTGAATGTTTTCAAGCCATTCGTAACCTTTTCCCGGATTTTGGCATCTGCGTCTCCCTCATTGATGTTAAAGGTCGATTTCAGAATATCGATGATCGGGTGGTAGGCTGCTCCCCGTCCGTAGGAAAGACATTTTCCTTCGAGGAATGTGATGTCTTCGTTGGCGACTGTCTTGTGAAACTCGTAAAGGAGCCTGGACTTGCCAACGCCGGCTTCCCCGATGAGGGAAAAGGCCTGGCCTCTGCCTGCCTTCGCCCGGTCCAGGCCGTCCAGGAGGTTTTCCAGTTCTCTCTGTCTCCCGACAAAGGCCGTAAGCCCTCTTTCGGCGTTGACATCGAACCGCGTTCGCCTGGAACTGGGAGCAATCACCTGGTAGATGGCGACGGGCTTGTCTTTTCCCTTGATTTCTTTGGGACCCAATGACTCAAAGCGGAAGAGCCCTTCCGTCAGCTTGAAGGCATCTTCTGAAACAAATGTCGTCCCCGCGGCGGCCAGGCTCTGTATCCGGGAAGCCAGGTTGACGGTGTCCCCCACCGCCTTGAACTCAACACGGAGGTCGTTTCCCAATGTCCCCACGACAACAGGACCGGTGTGAATCCCGATTCGCATCTTCACCGGCGGGAACTCCCCCTTCTCCTGACGCATCCGCTCGCTGAACCGTGTCATCTCCCGGTGAATCGCCATGGCGGACCGGATGGCCCGCTGGGGGGCATCCTCCAATGCAATGGGGGCGCCGAACAGGGCCATGACCCCGTCACCGGTCATCTCGTTCACCGTCCCCTCGTAGTCATGGACCTTGTGGATGAGGATCTCGTAGACCTCGTCCATCATGGCATACATGGTTTCGGGGCCGAGCTTCTCGGAAAGGGGGGTAAAGCCCTTCATGTCGCAGAACATCACCGTGACCTGTCGCTTCTCCCCCTCAATCCGGTCCCGCTGGGAGAGGATCTTCTCGGTGATGCCCGAAGGAAGGTATTTCTGAATCTTTGCAATCTTCTCGTCGAAGGAGAGGTCCTTGCGGGTGGGTTCAGCTGAAAGAACCAGGTTATGGCCGCAGTCAAAACAGAATTTGCTTGCCGGTGTATTGGCAGCACCGCATTGAGGACAGGGAAATTCCATCTTGCTTCCGCATTCAATGCAGAATTTGGCTTTGTCCAGATTCTCAAACCCGCACTTGGAGCACTTCATGTGATGCCCTCCAACGTATGCTCGAGATAAAAAAATGTTTCAGCCCATTGGGATTTCAGGTCGCATCAGGTTTCTTCGGTTTGCGGACCGGCGTTAAAAACCTCATAAAGGATGACTTCGTGTCGATGGCTTCGAAGAGCACTTTGCAGTCCTCCATGAGGGTACGGGCGTCCGTTACGGCTTTCCGCATGTCCTCCCTCGGCACTGTGGAGATAGGGCCGTGGCCGGGATAGAACTCCTCCACATGGAGACCGACCAGCCGCTTTAGTGAGTGCACATAGTCGCTGATGCTCCCCGACCCGAAGATCCCCGACAGGGTGCCCCCGGCAAACAGCGTGTCCCCCGTGAAAAGCAGGCCGTGATCCGGTTCGTGCAGGCAGATGCAGCCCGAGCAGTGGCCCGGCGTGTGCAGGACCCGGAGGCGGTAGTTGCCCAGTTCGATCATGGCGTCACCCTCGATCCAGATGTCGGCGTGGAAATGCTCGGCCGGCAGGTCCAGGTATTTGCGCATCATGACGAACTCGTCCTGGAGCTCGATCTTGTTGGCTGCCAGGGGGTGGGCCGCCACTACGGATTTCCCGAACATATAGGCCGCGGCGCCGATATGGTCGAAGTGCTCGTGTGTCAGGATGATCAGGTGGATGTCGCCGGGCGCCAGCCCCAGTTCGGCAAGGCATGTCACCAGCTTGGGATACGTGGCGGCCATGCCCGTGTCGATGAGCACATTCTTCGGTTTGCCCTTGATGAGGTAACAGTGGCTGCTGGGTCGGCCGAGGCGGATCTGGTAGATGCCGGGCCGCAGCTCGACAATGTCGGATTTGTTTGAAGAGTCTCTCATGAGGCGCCCCCTTTCCCGTCCGCTGGGGAAACCGCATTCGGATTCGGATCGCCGCAGATCTTTTCCGTCAGTTCCAGGTAGAGGGCGTCTTTTCTCCGGATCCGGTCGCAGAGCGTGTGCATGATGGCCAGGGCGAAGATCGGCTGCTGCTGCACCAGAAAAAGGAACCGCTCCTGGTCCAGCTCGATGAGGCTGGTGCCTTCCTCATCGGCGGTGACGGTGCCGGAGCGGGGCGCCGCATCGACCAGCGCCATCTCTCCGAAAAATTCGCCCTTTTCCATGCGGGCTAAAAACGTTTCCCGGCCCTGCTTCACGGTGGTCAGCCGAACCGCGCCGGATGCGATGACATACATCTCATGCCCCGGGCTTCCCTCCTCGAAGACGACCTCCCCCTTGCGGTAGGTCCGGATAAACTTCACGAAAGGCTTGGGTTCATCCATATCGGATCTTCTCCCTTCGGCATGTGACGAACCGGCTCTGAAAGCATCTGTCCGGTCAGATACAGGTCAGGACATTCAGGAAATCTCGGCCAGGGCTTTTTCCGTCTTTGTCACCCATCCGTCGGCCTCGCATTCCCGGAAGATGTCGATGGCCTTGGTCAATTGCTCCCTTGCTTTGGGGATATCACCCTGTTGTCTGAACCACTCACCGTAAAGGGCGTGGTTTTTGCCCAGGTCCCACATGGTGCGATTCTTTGTATCCTCTTCGATCGCGCTCTGCAATATAGCCTCGGCTTCATGGACGTAGCGGCCGCTTTTATTCATGATGCTTCCTGCCAGGAATCTTCTGAGCCAACCGTTAAAATGCCGGACCCCGTTTCTTTGAATTCTCCCTCTCAGTGCATCCGTATCCACATCATTCTCATGCATTCCAGCACGGATGACGGTTAATACGATGTCTGCAAAATTCCTCCAGTGATTCATTTGTGCCAACTCACTCATTCGCATGCCTTCCTCGATATTCATCTCGGCGAGTTCATGTTTGCCTTGATCATGTTGGATCATCCCGAGCACAAGAGCAGCAAAACCACCAGTCCCCAGGAAATTGATCTTTCGGCAATAATCGAGGCCCTGAATGAGATACTTCTCCGCTTCGTCAGCAAGACCCATCAGATAACAGTCAAAACCAAAATGCATGTAGGACTCGGCCTTCGCCATGATGTCGCCGCTGTCGTCCGCCATTCGGACGGCCTCCTGCCCCATCCGGTAGGCTGCGCCGATCTTTCCCAAAAGCCCAAATACACTAGACGAGGTGCAGCTCTTCATGATCGCCGTGCCCCAGTTGCTCTTCGCAAGCTCAGTGAGAGAGATGGAGACCTGCATGCAAGCGAGGGCTTTTTCAAACTCGCACTGTTCTTCATAAACGTGCGCAAGCCAGTGGTTGATCATGACCATGGAGATAAAGTCATTCGCTTCCTCGGCCACTTTGAGTCCGTTGCTCAACGTTGCGATCGCCTCGTCATGGTTCCCCTGGACAAGATGTGCATGACATCCTAAAATCTGCGAAATCTGCGCCAGCCTCCTTTTGTTAGCATATCTCGAGGCCGTTTCAAGAATGGGCTCGATGGCCTCCTTCGCGTCTGCCGGGAATGTCATCTGGTTGTAATAGAGCCCCAGGGTGACGCGTGCATCGACCCGTTGCTTTTCGATTTCATCCGTCTTCGGCGCTTTCTCCAGGGCAAGGATCCTTTTTTTGGCGATGGCAATCGCATCGTTCAAGGCATTCCTCTTCTCCGCCTGCCTGCCGGCCCGTTTCGCATATTCCACGCCCTTGATGCAGTCTTCCCCGGCAAGGTAGTGGTCGGCAAGAGCGGTGAAATGTTCCGGTTGGTTCGTTCCATACAACTCCTCGATGGCGTCGGCGACTTTGATGTGGAGCTGCTTTTTCGTCCTGGTCAGAATGGAATCATAGACCACTTCTCTTGCCAGTGCGTGCCTGAAGATGTAGGTGGCGTCCGGATAGATGCCCCGTTCGTAAAGGAGTTCAGCGTCCCTTAATGTGGATAGATGAGACAGAAGCTCCTGCTCCGGCAATCCGGTGATCTTCCAGATCAAGGCATGGTTGAACTCGCGTTCGATGACGGAACCGGTACGCAGAAGTTCCCGGGCGCCTTCGGGCAAAGCGTCCACCCGGGCCATGATGACGTCGTGGATGGTTGACGGGATCACAACAGTCTTCATGTCCCTGGTGATCCGGAACGAACCGTTCCGGCATTCGATGATCTTCAGGTCCTTCAGGGACTTGATGAATTCCTCGATGAAGAAGGGGATGCCCTCCGTCTTTTCCAGAACGAGCTCTTCCAGATCCCTGTTGATGTCCTCCGTCTTGAGGAGGTGGGACAGCATGAGCAGGCTCTCACGGTTGGATAGCCTATTCAGCGTAACCTGGCTATGATAGGAACGGCTGCCCCAGGTGTGAATAAACTCGGGACGATAGGTGAAGATCAGAAAGACCCTCGATCCGGAGATGCTCTCCAGGAGTTGTTTGAATGCATCCTCGGAGCTCCGGTCCATCCAGTGGAGGTCCTCCACGGCCATGATCAGGGGTCTGACCTCCGATCCTTTCAGGGTGATCCGCTTGAGGGCCTCCAGCGTTCTGTCCTTCCTGGCCTCCGGGCTCATCTGTATCTTTTCGATCCCGCTCTCCTTCACGGAGAGGAGATCCAGGAGGTAGGGAAGCGTGGAGGGTTCATCCAACGTGAGGATCTTTAGCCCTGCAGTTACTTTTTCTCTGATGTTTTGGTCTGTGTCTCCATCCTGAATGTCGAAATTGGCCTTCAGGATATCCACGATGGGGTGGTAGGCTGCGTTCCGGCTGTAGGAGAGGCAACGGCCTTCGAGGAAGGTCACATCCTCATTGGTAACGGCCTTCCGGAACTCGTAAAGAAGCCTGGATTTGCCGATGCCTGCCTCGGAGATGATGGAGATGGCCTGGCCTCGGCCTTCTCTGGACCGTTCAAAACCATCCAGAAGAAGTTCAAGCTCCCGCTGCCGTCCAACGAAGGGTGTCAATCCTCTTTCCGCGCTGACATCGAACCGGGTTCTCCTGGAACTGGGAGCAATGACCTGGTAGACCCCGACGGGCTTCTCCTTCCCCTTGATCTCCCTCTCCCCCAGGGCCTCCACACGGAACAGGCCCTCCGTGATCCTGAATGTGTCCGCGGAGATATAGGTTGTCCCCGGTTCGGCTAAACTTTCCATCCGGGAGGCAAGGTTGACGGTGTCTCCCACCGCCTTGAACTCAACACGGAGGTCGTTTCCCAATGTCCCCACGACAACAGGACCGGTGTGAATCCCGATTCGCATCTTCACCGGCGGAAAATCCCCCTTCTCCTGACGCATCCGCTCGTTGAAACGTGTCATCTCCCGGTGGATGGCCATGGCGGACCGGATGGCCCGCTGAGGGGCATCCTCCAATGCAATGGGGGCGCCAAAGAGGGCCATGACCCCGTCTCCGGTCATCTCGTTCACTGTCCCCTCGTAGTCATGGACCTTGTGGATGAGGATCTCGTAGACCTCATCCATCATGGCATACATGGTTTCGGGGCCGAGCTTCTCGGAAAGGGGGGTAAAGCCCTTCATGTCGCAGAACATCACCGTGACCTGTCGCTTCTCCCCCTCAATCCGGTCCCGCTGGGAGAGGATCTTCTCGGTGATGCCCGAAGGAAGGTATTTCTGAATCTTTGCAATCTTCTCGTCGAAGGAGAGGTCCTTGCGGGTGGGTTCGGAGTGAAGAGAAAGATTGTGGCCGCATTCGCCGCAGAACTTGCTTCCCGTCTGATTGACCGCCTTGCATGCTGGGCAGACGAGGGTGAGCTTTTGTCCGCACTCGTTGCAGAACTTTATACCATCGGGATTTTCAAACTGGCATTTTGAACATTTCATTTAATCACTCCCATCAAGGAATGGACATCATTCCCGGGGGAAGAGGATTGTGAACTCGTAATACGAACCCTGGTTCCCGAGCGACACGTTGTTGCCGCCCTTTTTGGCCAGCTCGAGCATCTTGAGGTTGCTCGCCAGGATTTCCCCGGTGAAGCCGCGAAAGCCGCGCGACATGGCGAACTCCTTCATGCGCTCCTGAAGGGCCTTGCCGATGCCCCTGCTCTGCCACTCCGACCGGATCATGTAGGCCACTTCCGCGGTGTTGGTCGAGAGATTGCCCACGTAGCAGGAGCTCCCGACGATCTGTTCGTTTTCGCGCGTCCCGGCCACGGCGAGGAAGGCCATGTCGGTTTCATAGTTGACGTTGCACATGAACTGCGCCTCGGATGCGGAAAGCGACCGCAGGTTTCTGAAGAAGCGGGTGTAAACGTCCTGCTTGTTCATGTGGTAGAAAATGTCCTGCAGCCCCGCCACGTCGCTGGCGCGCGCCGGCCGGATCAGGATGCCGGTCCCGTCCCGCAGCGCGACCGTTCGCTCCTCGCCCACCGGGTAGGCGACCGCACTCTTCAGCGCCTGCGCCTGCGGCAGATAGCCAAGCTTCTTGGCTTCCTCCAGCAGCCAGGGGCGGAAGTCGGGATGGGCGATCTCGATGAGGGAAAGCGTGCGCTCCCCGATGGACTTGCCGAAGAGATAGGCGATCCCGTACTCGGTGATGACGTAGTGGACATCGGAGCGGGCGACGGCGACACCCTCGCCGGCCTGAAGCAGGGGGCGGATGCGCGAGACCTTGCCGTCGTCGGTGGTGGAGGGAAGGCAGATGATGGGCTTGCCGCCGTCGGCGTAGGCCGTGCCGCGAATGAATTCCGGCTGCGTGGAGACCCCGCCGTAGAACTCCCCCTGGAACTGGTCGGCGCAGATCTGCCCGGTCAGGTCCACGGCGAAGGCCTGGGTGACCGACACCATGCGCTTCTGCTGGGCGATCAGGGGGACGCCGCTCACGTACTCGATGGGGTGGAAGGAGAACATCGGGTTGCGGTCGATGAGGTCGTACAGGCGCCTCGTGCCGAAGCAGTAACTGGCGACGATCTTACCCCGGTGAACGGACTTCTGCGACCCGGTGACAATGCCCTGCTCGATCAGGGGGATGATGGAATCGGTGAACACGTCCGTGTGCACGCCCAGGTCCCTGCGATCCACGAGGTACTTGAGTGTTTCGTTGGGAATGCGCCCGATGCCGATCTGCAGGGTCGAGCCGTCTTCGATGATACTCGCGATATAGCGGGCGATCTTCTCCGCCACGGCATCCGCGGGCGGGTGCCGGTATTCAATGACCGGGGTTTCAACCAGCACGATGTGGTCGATCTTGCTGACGGGGAGAAAGGTGTCGCCCAGGGTGCGGGGCATATTCGGGTTGACTTCGGCGATGACCTTTCTCGCCTTCTGGGCGGCCGCGGATGTGACATCGACGGAGACCCCGAGGCTGACGTAGCCGTATTCGTCCGGCAGGGAAACCTGGATCAGCGCCACGTCTACGGGGATTCGGCCGTTTTCGATGAGTTGGGGGACCTGTGCGAGGGAGATGGGGATGTAATCCGCCATTCCCTGCGCCGTGGCCGCCCGGATGTCGCCGCCGACGAAAAAGCAGCGGTGGCGGTAACGGGTTTTGGGCCGGTCATTCTCGTGGCGCACCGCACCCTGGGTGAGGAATGACCAGAGCTGGACATCAGGGACCGGCGGGGCGAGATCTTCCAGGGCTTGCACCAGCGTGCGCGGCGTGGCGGAGGCGGTGCCGACAAACACCCGGTTGCCCGGCATGATGGACGTTACCGCCTCCGCGGCGATGACGATTTTTTCCGGGTAGCGGGTGAGCGTGGGATAGCGTGCGGCAATGTCCGTTTGCATGGTTCTGCCCTCCTCGAAGTCCTGAATCTTCTCATCTCTGATGACCGGGCAACGCCTGTGCGCCGGAGACGCCAATGTTTCCTTTAACCGCTGGAGGAAGTCCCCAACCTTGCGACGCAAAGCACTTGATGGCGCTGCCGGATTGCTTTTGGTTTCATTGCTGTCATGGATGTTCAAGCAGTGTCTTCTCCATTCTCTCCGCCCACTCGTCGGCGCCGCATTCCTTGAAGATTTCAAATGCTTTGCCGCGATTTTCCCGCTCTTCCAATCTTTCCCCTCTTCGTTTGAACAAGTCCGCATAGAGGGCATAATCCTGTCCCAGGTAGAAGTTCATGCCATTTTCTTGGTCTGTTTCGATGGCTTTCTGAATCCATCGTTCCGCCTCGGGCATGCGCACATCACCCATGTTCAGCAGAATCTCACCGACATGCCTGCGAGCCACGCCCTGGAATGATTTTGTCCTGATGTTGCCCGCATGGGCACACAGGGCTTCCAAATCGACATCCATCTCCTGATTCAACACCTTTGCCCTTGCGAAACCAATGTGACCAACACTCGCCCAGGACGGCCACAGCTTGATCTTTTCAAAAACCCGGACCGATTTCTCGTAATGTTCTTTGGATTGTGAAAAATCTCCCATCTCGCAGTAGATATGCCCTAATTTTAGATTTGCACACCCATTCCGGAGATGGTGATGAATGCTCTCGGTCATTTCCAATGCCCTGAGTGAATATCTCTCCGCATCCTCCAGAAATCCCTTCCCGTAGCAGGAGACTGCGTGGACGGGATAGGAGAATGCTTTTGCCAAAATATCCCCGCTCTCCTCGGCAATGCGAACCGCTTCCCCGGACGTTTGGTAGGCCAAGTCAATTTTTCCAGGCAGGTAATAATCGAAATATGACAGATCGCTTTTGACCGCGGCAATCCCCCAGAGAATGTCGAATGCCGCGTTGATGTCGTGGGCCTTCTGGATGTATTGTGACGATTTTTCAAATTCGCAGTTCATGCTTAAAGCAACGCCAAACCAGTAGCTGGCGAAGATTGCGGTAACGGCATCTTTTACTTCCGCAGATATCTTCAAGGCCTCCTCTAAAACTTCAAAGGCTTTGAAACAGTCCTCATCCATAAAAAGATAATTTGCGCCCATAATCGTGTAGATCTGGCAGAGCCTCCGCTTGTAACCCAGGCTGACGGCCAGATCAATAATCGGAGCGATCGCTTCCTGCGCCTCATCATGGTAGTTCATCTGAATCCCGTAGAGCCCGAGAGTGGTCCTGGAATCGATGATTTTCCGCTGAATATCCTCGGTTTGGGGTAAACGCTCAAGGGATGTCAGTCTTCTTTTGATGTGGGCAATTGCGTCGTTCAGAGCAGCCCCCTTTTCTGCCTTCTTGCTCGCCAGTTTTGAATACTCGACCACTTTTTCATAATTCTCGCTGAGAAAATAATGTTCAGCGACAACTTCATAATGTTCGCTTAGATTCTTTCCGTACAATTCTTCGATCGCGTTTCCGGTCGCATTGTGAAGTATTTTCTTTTTCGCGTTCAGCATGGTGTCATACACGACTTCCCGGGTCAGGGCATGTTTGAAGATGTAGGTCGAGTCGGGATAGATGCCTCTTTCATAGATCAGCTCCGAATCCTTGAGAAGAGAAAGGCCGGAAAGAAGTTCCGGCTCGGACACATCGGTCACTTTCCTGAGCAGCTCGTGGCTGAACTCCCGTTCGATGACCGAGCCGGTGCGAAGAATCTCCCTGGCACCTTCCGGCAGCGCATCCACGCGGGCCATGATGACATCCTGGATGGTCGAGGGGATCGTGATGGTTTGGATGCCTTTGGTGAGCTTGTAGGTGCCGTTCTGCCTTTCGATGATCTTCAAATCTTTCAGCGCCTTGATATGCTCCTCGATAAAGAAGGGGATCCCTTCCGTCCGGGAGAGAATCAGCTCCTCGATGTCGCTGTCCACGTGCTCGGTTCCAAGCAGGGATCTCGCCATCGCCAGGCTTTCCCGATTGGACAGCCGGTTCAAAGTCAACTGGTTGTGATAGGATTTCCGGCCCCAGGCGTGCACATATTCCGGCCGGTAGGTGAAGATCAGCAATATTCTGGCGGCTGGAATGATTTCCAAAACATATTTCAGTGCGTTTTCCGTGCTTTCGTCCGCCCAGTGCAGGTCCTCGATCGCCATCACCAGGGGGCGCATCTCCGATCCCTTGAGGCTGATCTCTTTCAGGATTTTGGTAATCCTGTCCTTCTTCCCCTCCGGGCTCATGAGAACATTTTCAATGCCGCTGTCTTTCACCGACAGGAGCTCCAGGATGAACGGGAGCGCTGATGCCGGGTCTATCCGTAAATTGTTCAATCCGGCAGTTACCTTTTCCCGGATGACGGCGTTCTCATCGAGCCCATGGATGTTAAAGGTCGATTTCAGAATATCGACGATCGGGTGATAGGCCGTTCCCCGGCCATAGGAAAGGCATTTTCCTTCGAGGAATGTGATATCCTCGTTGGCGACTGTCTTGTGAAACTCGTAAAGGAGCCTGGACTTGCCGACCCCGGCCTCGCCGATCAGTGAAAAAGCCTGCCCTTTTCCTGCCTTCGCCCGATCCAGGCCGTCCAGAAGATTTTCCAGTTCCCGGATCCGGCCGACAAACGTCGTCAGCCCTCTTTCGGCGCTGACGTCAAAGCGGGTCCGGCTTGAACTGGAAGCAATGACCTGGTAAACCTTAACGGGCTTTTCCTTGCCTTTGATCTCTTTCAACCCCAATGACTCGAACCGGAAAAGGCCTTCCGCAAGTTTGAACGTATCCTCAGAGACATAGATTGCACCCGGCATGGCAAGGTTCTGTATCCGGGAAGCCAAGTTGACCGTGTCCCCGACAGCCTTGAACTCTACCCGTAAATCATTGCCCAGTGTTCCGACGACAACGGGGCCGGTGTGAATGCCGATCCGCATTGTGATCTGCGGAACATCTTCCTGTTTCATCCGATCATTATAGCGGGCGATTTCCTGATGGATGGCGAGAGCGGAGCGGACGGCCCGCTGGGGTGCGTCTTCCAGGGCAATGGGAGCGCCGAAGAGCGCCATCACCCCATCCCCGGTCATCTCGTTTACCGTCCCCTCGTAGTCATGGACCTTGTGGATGAGGATCTCGTAGACCCGATCCATGATGGTATAGGCCTCTTCCGGTCCCAGTTTTTCCACGAGCGGGGTGAAGTTTTCCATGTCGGCGAAAAGGACTGTGATCCGTCTCTTTTCCCCCTCGATTCGGTCCCGCTGGGAGAGGACTTTTTCAGTGATGCCGGAGGGGAGGTACTTCTGGATTCTGGCGATCTTCTCGTCAAAGGAGAGAGTCCGGGTTTTTGATTCGAACGGAAGCGTCAGGCCGTGGCCGCAGTCGCCACAGAATTTCTTGCCGAGCGGTATCTTCGCGTTGCAGTTGGGACATTCCATCTCCATCTTTGCCCCGCACTGCTCACAGAATTTTATTCCATCACGATTTTCGGATTGGCATTCCGGGCATTTCATCGTTTGACACCCCCCATGTATCCATAAAACAACAAAACCCGCGCTCCTTTTGAGAATCGGAGTGCGGGTCGTCGCTTCATGGCATCACCTGGAACAAAGGTTGCGATGGGCTGTCCACCTGTTGACTATGCCAATTTCATCTGCCTTTTATGTGTTCCCATCTCATAAATAAGTCAAGAAAATGTTTCGCTGACCGCTGATTGACGTCCCGGATATTCGGTGAAGCCGACATTGCGGCTGTCACTGGCCGCCGAATTGTTGTATATTGACATGCAAAGCAAGATGTCGTGCGGTGATGGAAAGGAGCCGAACAGGGTAAACGCCATGGAACCGGATCTGTGGTCGCTTTACAGGCAGATGCTGCGGAGCAGGCGCTTCGAGGAAGCCGTGAAGGATCTCTGGGAGAAAGGCGTGATCTCCGGCGAAATGCATCTGGGCATCGGAGAGGAAGCGGTCGCGGCCGGCGTGGTCGGCCATCTCCGTGAGGAGGATGCCATGGCGCTGGATCACCGGGGCACGCCGCCGCTGGTCGCGCGGGGGCTGGATCTGGTCCCGCTCCTTCGCGAATTCCTGGGCCGGGAAGACGGCCTCTGCTCCGGCATGGGCGGGCACATGCACCTCTTTTCCCCGGAGCGCCTTGGCGCCTCCTCAGGGATTGTGGGGGCGGTCGGCCCCCTGGCCGCGGGCTTTGCCCTGGCCGCCCAGCATCTCCGACCCGAAAATCTGGCCGTGGCCTTTTTCGGCGACGGCGCGATGAACCAGGGGATGCTGATGGAGGCCCTGAATCTCGCGGTCGTGTGGAAACTGCCCGTCCTCTTCGTTTGCAAGGACAACGCATGGGCCATCACGACCCGATCCCCATCCGTGACCGGCGGCAGCCTTGTGGAGCGCGCGCAGAGTTTCGGCATGCCGGCGGCGGAGGTGGACGGCTCGGACGTAGAGGCGGTCTGGAAGGCCGCCGGCCGGGGAGCGGCGCGAGCGCGTGGCGGCGACGGCCCCGCGTTTCTCCTGGCCCGCTGCTCCCGGATCGAGGGCCATTTTCTGGGCGACCCGCTGCTCCGCGCGGTGCGGAAGCCCCTGCGGCAGATGAAAGAGATGACCGGCCCGCTCGTGCGCAGCGTGCTGGCAAAAAAGGGACTACCCCTTCGGAAGCGCGCAGCCGGGCTCAGCGCTGCGATTTCCCTGATCGGCCAAACGGCAAAGGAGCAGCGCGGGGAACGGCGCGATCCCCTCGAGATCGCCCGCGGCCGGCTGTCGAAGGAACCGGGCCGTCTTGACGAGCTGCACGCGGAAGTGGATCGAGAGATTGCGCGGGCGGTGGAGACGGCGCTGTCATGACGGCGGCCGGGGAATCATGGATGCATCAAAGATGAGAACGATGCGCTTTGCCGATGCGATCGAAGATGCGCTGGCCCAGACCATGGCCAGGGACCCCCGGATTGTCATCTTCGGGGAGGATGTCCACACCCTGCGCCTCAACCTCCTGGTGCGCTTCGGGGAGCGGAGGGTCCGTGCCACCCCCATCAGCGAAGCCGCGTTCCTCGGGGCTGCCGTGGGGGCCGCCATGGCGGGGTTGCGGCCGGTGGTGGAGATCATGCTGGTGGACTTCATCGGCGTTGCCGTTGACGCCCTGCTCAACCATGCCGCGAAGATCGAGTCGTTTTCCGGGGGCAGGTGGCGCGTTCCCATGGTCGTCCGCGCGTCCTGCGGCGGCGGTTACGGGGACGGCGGGCAGCACGAACAGGCGCTGTGGGGCTGGCTGGCGCACATCCCCGGCCTGACGGTGGTGGTGCCGTCGAATCCCGCGGATGCGGGGGGATTGATGGTCTCGGCCCTGGAGCAGGAGGGGCCGGTGATCTACCTCGAGCACAAGCTCCTCTCCGACTACTGGCTGGACTACATGGGAAGGGGCGGCCGGAAAACGGTTCATTTCAATATCCCGGCGGAAGGGGCCGGCGGCGCCGTTCCCGATGCGTGGTCCGCTGTGCCGATCGGAAAAGCGGCGGTGCGTCGCGAGGGCGGCGACATCACGATGGCTGGCGTGGGCGTCGGCGTCCACCGCGCCCTCGAGGCGGCGGCCGTTCTCGAGGAAAAGGGGGTCTTGGCCGGCGTGTTGGACCTGAGGACCGTCGCGCCCCTGGACCGCGAAGGGATCTGCGAAGCCGTCTCCCGGAGCGGACGCCTCCTCGTCGTGGACGAGGATTACCGGGACTTCGGGCTTTCCGGGGAAATCGCGGCCGTCGTCCTGGAGGCGGGGGTTCCGGTGCGTTATGGCCGGGTCTGCACGGAGGGAACGATCCCCTACGCGCGCGCGGCGGAAGATCTTGCCCTCCCGAACGCGCAGCGCATCGTCGCCACGGCGCTGAAGCTGATGGGATGAAACCGGCTGCGCATCCCGGACCGGGATCACGCGGCGGTCGTCGTCTTCTCGAACACCCCGTTCGCTGCCGGTTTCTGCCGTTGAATTTCCGCTGCCGGTTCCCTCACGGATTTGCAGATTTTTCCCTGCCTTCGAGGGTGACAGGCGCCGGTTCGGTCAGCCTGTCCGCCTCGACCACCCATCCGCCGCCCATGGCCTTGTAGACGTTCACCAGCGCCCCGAAGAGGGCGCCCTGGGTCTGGGCATAGCTCAGTTCCGCGGAGAAAAGGCTCCGTTCGGAGTCGAGGACCTCGATGTAGCTGGTGTAGCCGTTCTCGTACCGCAGCCGGGCGATGCGGGCGTATTCCCGAAGGGCGTCCACCTGCCGTTTCTGCGCTTCGAGCTGTTCGCGGGTGCGCTTCTGGTCGACGAGAGCATCCTCCACCTCCCGGAAGGCCGTCTGAATGGCGGACTGGTAGTTGGATAGTGCCTGCCGGTGAATGGCCTCGGCGGTTTTGACCTGTCCCGCGATGGCGCCGCCCGTGAAGATCGGCGCGGCGACGGCCCCGCTCCAGGTCCAGACGCGGGCCGGCCCGGTGAAGAGGTTTGAAAGCTCCGTGCTGGACCACCCGAACAGGCCCGTGAGCGAGATCGTCGGGAAATACCCGGCCCGGGCGACGCCGATCCGCGCGTTGGCCGCAATGAGCATCTGCTCGGCCTGCCGGATGTCGGGCCTCCGGGTCAGCAGATCCGAGGGGAGCCCGGCCGGAACGGCCGGCAGGACCAGCGCGTCCATGTCTTTGCCGCGCGGAATGGGACCCGGGTTCTTACCGAGCAGCATGCTGAGGCCGTTTTCCTGGAATGAGATCTGCTTTTCGATCTGCGGGATCGTCGCCAGTGCCTGTTCGTACTCGGACTTCACCTGGTTGAGTTCCAGCTCCGAGATCACTCCGCCCTGATACCGCAGCTTGAAAAGCCGGTAGGACTCCTCCCGGGTCGCTGCCGTGCGCTCCGCCACTTCCAGTTGCCTGTCGAGGTCCCGCAGGTTGATGTAGCCCGTCGCCACGGCGCCGACCAGTGACAGGATGACGGCCTGGCGCGCCTCGCCGGTCGCGAGCAGGTCGGCCTTCGCCGCCTCGGTGGCCCGCCGGAGTTTCCCCCAGATGTCGATCTCCCAGCTTCCGCTGAAGCCGGCCTGATAGCTTTCCGACGGGTTCTTCACCGCGGACGAAAGCGGTGCGGCGCCCTCCTGCGTGGCCCGGCTTCGGCCCGCCGCCGCATCGCCTCCGATCTGCGGGAACAGGCCCGAGCGGCCCGTCCAGTATCGGCCCACGTACTCCTCCACCCGGGCGGTGGCGGTCCGCAGGTCCCGGTTCTCCCGAAGGGCCGCGTCGACCAGCCCATTCAGGACGGAATCGTCGAACTGCCGCCACCACGCCGTGTTGGCTGTGTCCTTCGCCTCCTGCTCCGCGACCCGCCAGGCGCCGGGTGTGTCGATTGCCGGGCGCCTGTAGTCGGGACCAATGGCGCAACCGGTCAGCATGGCCGCGATCATGACGGCCAGGATTGCCTTATTCATGGCCGTTCGCCTCCCCTTCCGCCCGCTTTGCCGGTTCCGGCAGGCCGGACTTCCCCCGATGCGACAACTTTTCCACGACGTAGAACGTGACCGGGATGAGAAAGATGGCGACAAAGCTGGCCGCCGCCATTCCGCCGATGACGGCGGTGCCCATGACCCGCCTCGAGATCGCCCCGGCGCCGCTGGCGATGGCCAGCGGGACGCAGCCGAGGATGAAGGCAAAGGAGGTCATCAGGATCGGCCGCAGCCGCAGCTTCGCGCCGGTCAGCGCAGCCTCGGCCACGGGCCTTCCCCGATCGTATTCCATCTTGGCGAACTCGACGATGAGAATCGCGTTCTTCGCGGCCAGGCCGATGAGCATGACCAGGCCGATCTGGGCGTAGACGTTGTTCTCGTAGCGGAAAAGCCACAGGACCCCGAAGGCCCCCATGACGGCAATCGGCGTTCCCAGCAGCACGCTGAACGGCAGGGACCAGCTCTCATACTGGGCGGCGAGGATGAGAAAAACGCACAGCAGGGAAAACGCGAAGATCACCGCCGGCGATATGCCTTCCTGGGCCTTCTTTTCCTGGTAGCTCATGCCGAGGTAATCGTAGCCCATCTCCCGGGGCATCGTCTCGGCGAAGACCGCCTCGAGGGCCCGCATCGCCTGGGCGGAGCTGTAGCCGGGGGCCGCGGAGCCGTTGATCTGGGCGCTGCGGTAGAGGTTGTAGCGCATGGTGAACTCGGGCCCCGAGGCGCTCCGCGCCGAGGTCAGCGCGGAAAGGGGAACCATCGTCCCGTCGCTGTTGCGGACATGAAACTGCCCGAGGCTCTCCGCCTTCGTCCGGTACTCCCCCTCGGCCTGGACGTAGATCTGCCACTGCCGGCCGAAGAGGTTGAAGTAGTTCACAAAGGCGCCCCCCATGAAGCACTGGAGGGTCTTGTAGACATCGGAGAGGTTGACCCCCTGCTTGAGCACCTTGTCGCGGTCCACATCGACGAACACCTGGGGCACCGTGGGGCGGAAGGTGGTCGAAAGGCCGGCCAGCTCCGGCCTTTTGCGCGCGGCCTCGATGAACCTGGCGACGTTGTCCGACAGGAACTTGAGGTCCTTGCCCGCCCGGTCCTGCAGGATGAACGTGACCCCGCCGGATGTGCCGATGCCGGGGATGGCCGGTGGGGAGAAGGCAAACCCGATCCCTTCCGAAAGGGCGCCCAGATGGCGGGACAGGCGGGCCTTGATGGCCTCGTATTTCTCCTCGGGCGCCTTGCGTTCGGCCCAATCCTTGAGCGTGATAAAGAAGAAGCTGCTGTAGGTGTTCTGCACGCCGCTGATCAGGCTGTAGCCGATGACGGAGGTGCAGAACTTCACCCCCGGGGTGCTCAGGATGATCTCCTCCGCTTTTTTCGTCGCGGCCTCCGTCCGCTGCAGCGAGGCGGCATCGGGGAGCTGAAGCCCGGCATAGGCGTAGCCCTGGTCCTCCTCGGGAAGGAAAGAAGCAGGCAGGTGAGACCCGAAGAAGCCGGCCAGGACCGCCACGCCGGCGAGGAAGAGCAGGCTCAGCTTGCTCTTGCGGATGAAGAGATCGCACCAGGTCACGTATCCGTCCGTGGCCCGTCCGAAGACCCGGTTGAACCCGCTGAAGAACTTCTGCATGGGCCCCGTCGATTCCTTCTTGGGCCGCAGCAGCAATGCCGCAAGCGCCGGGGAGAGAGTCAGCGCGTTGAAGGCCGAGATCACGACGGACACGGCGATCGTCACGGCGAACTGCTGGTAGAGCCTGCCCGTGATCCCGGGGATGAAGGCCGTGGGGATGAAGACGGCCGCCAGGATGACGGCGATGGCGATGACCGGGCCCGAAACCTCCTCCATGGCTTTCAGGGTCGCGTCCTTCGGGGACATCCCCTGCTCGATGTGGTGCTCCACGGCCTCGACGACAACAATGGCGTCGTCGACGACCAGCCCGATCGCCAGCACCAGGCCGAAGAGGGACAGCGTATTGATGGAAAACCCGAGAAGGGGGAAGACCATGAAAGTTCCCACCAGCGAGACGGGGACGGCCAGCAGGGGGATCAGGGTCGCCCGCCAGCCCTGCAGAAAGAGAAAGACGACGATGATGACCAGGAGGAGCGCCTCCCAAAGCGTATGGAGAATCTCCTTGATGCCCTCCGTGACGGCCAGCGTCGTGTCCAGCGCCACGACGTAGTCGAGGTCGGCGGGGAAGCGCTCCTTGAGTTCGGCCATGAGTTTGCGGGCCGCTTTGGCGGTCTCGATGGCGTTCGAGCCCGGCATCTGGTAGAGGGAGAGGATCGCCGCCGGCTTGCCGTTGAGGCGGCCGATCATGTTGTAGGTCTGGGCGCCCAGCTCAATGCGGGCCACGTCCCGAAGGCGAACGTACGAGCCGTCGGGGTTGGCGCGGATCACGATGTTCCCGAACTCCTGCTCGCTCTGAAGGCGGCCCTGGGCGCGGACGGCGTAGGTGAACTCCTGCCCCTTCGGCGCCGGCTCCGCACCGATCTGTCCGGCGGGGTTGACCGTGTTCTGGGCGCTGACGGCGTTGACGATCTCGGGAATCGTGATTCCCAGCTTGGCGAGCTGGTCGGGCCGAACCCAGAGGCGCATGGCGTACTGCCCCGCACCGAACACGGTGACGCTGGCGATGCCCGGCACGCGCGTCATCTGGTCGTTGATGTTGATGTAGGCGTAGTTGGCCAGAAACACGTTGTCGTAGGTCCCGTTGGGGGAGAAGAGGGCGAAGAGCAGCAGGGGCGCGGCGAGGGATTTCTGGACGGTGACGCCGTAGTTCCGCACGTCGGAGGGAAGCTGCGAATCGGCCTGACCCACCCGCATCTGCGCCAGGATCTGATCCGTGTTGGCCTCCGTGGCGACATCGAAGTTCACCGTGAGCGACATGAGCCCGTTGTTGGCGTTGATGGAGTACATGTACTGCATGTTGTCCACGCCCGACATCTGCTGCTCGATGGGGGTCGCCACGGACTGCTCGACGGTCAGGGCGTCGGCGCCGACGTAGGTGGCGTTGACCTTGATCTCCGGCGGGACGATGTTCGGGAACTGGGCAATGGGCAGATCCGACATGGCCACCAGGCCGACGATCACCATGAGGATCGAGATCACCATGGCCACGATGGGCCGGTTGATGAAGAATCGGGACATGGCGGCCTACCTCTTTTCGCCCCGGCCCGCGGGGGGGACCGCGGCCGGGGGCGGCGGCTCGGAATCCGCTTTCCCGGCGGATCCGGCCGTCGGCACCGGCGCGTAGGGTTTCGGGACCACCGTCATCCCGGGCCGTACCTTCATGATCCCCTCCACGACAACGGTTTCACCGGGCTGAAGGCCTCCTTCGATGAGCCAGAGGCTGTCCACCCGGCTGCCGGCCTTGACGGGTCGGACATCGGCCTTGTTCCCGGGGCCGACGACGGTGACGAGGTGATTCCCCTGCATCTCCGTGACGGCCCGCTGGGGCACGAGCAGGGCGCTCTTTTGAGTGGCGATGGCGACGCGGATCTTCCCGTACTGCCCCGGCCTCAGGACGTTTCCGGGGTTGGGAAAAGTGGTCGCGACCCGCATCGTCCCCGTCTTGACGTCGACCTGCCGGTCGGCAAAGGCGAAGGCGCCCCGGTGGGGATAAACGCTTCCGTCGGCAAGGATGAGTTCCGCGTTCAGCCTTGCATTCCGGGGTCCCGCATGACGGCTGGCCTGGAGGTATTCCCGTTCGCTCACCTGGATAAAGGCCTTGATCGGGTTGACCGTCGAGACGGTGGTCAGCTCCTCCATGGCGCCGGGGCCGACCAGATCGCCGATCTGAGCCTTGGCCAGGCCGGCGATTCCGTCCACGGGCGAGACGACCCGCGTGAATTCCAGTTGGAGCTTTGCCTTGTCGACGGCGGCCTGCGCCGAAAGCACCGAGGCGCGTGCCGACTGCTCCGCGCCGGTCGCATCGTCGAGGTCCTTCTTGCTGACGGCATTGAGATCCGCCAAGGGCTTGATCCGGGCAAGGTTTGCCTTCGCCGTCATCCACCGCGCCTGGTTGGCTTCAAGTTGTCCCATGGCCTGGTCGAGGGTGGCCTGGAAGTTGCGCGGGTCGATCTCGAAGAGGACTTTTCCCTTCTTCACGAATTCGCCGTCCGGGTAGTTTTGCCGGACGAGGTATCCCTGGACCTGGGCGCGGATCGTGGCGTTCACCGTGCCGTCCAGCGTCCCCACCCACTCGTGGTAGATGGGAACATCCTTCTGGATGACGGGCATAACCTCGACGACCGGCGGTTGCGGGGCCTCCTGGGGCCCCTTCGAGCAGCCCGCGGCCAGAAGGCCGGCCAGCAGGACGAGCATGAACGCTACGGGTTCGAATGGGAAGATTCTGCGACGCTGCGTCTGAAACATGGATCTCCTCCTGATGCTGCGAGTCATTGAAGATGGCGCACGCAACCGCCGTGCCGTTCGCGCCTCATCCCGGCAATTTGTCGCTCCCAGTCCGCACGGAAGGGTTACGCAGCCAGGTATTTTTTGAACCATGCCAGGTTGCGGTTCCACGCGTCCGTCGCTGCATCGGCCCGGTAGCTGGGGCGGTAATCGGCGAAAAAGGCGTGTGGCGCGCCCGGGTAGATGATGAATTCGGCCGTCCGGCCCGCGGCCCTGAGTGCGGCCTCCATCGCCTTCGCGTCGGCAACCGGAATGCCCAGGTCCTCCCCTCCGTACAGGCCCAGGACGGGCGCCTGGATCCGGGCGGTGGCATCCAGCGGCCCCTCCGTCCGCACGCCCTTCGCGATGGCGGGCCGGATCTGGCCGTACCAGGCGACGGCGGCCTTCACGTCGCGGTTGTGGGCCGCAAAGAGAAGCGTGTACATGCCGCCCCGGCAGAATCCGGTCACGCCGATCCGTTCGGCCAGCGCGGAAGGATGTTTCCGGACATGGGCCATGAGAGCGTCCAGGTCGCCCATCACCCGCTCATCGGGAACCGGATCGACCACCTTGCGCACAGCGTCAATGTTGGGCAGGTGCAGGACGCCGCCTTCCCGCGCGTAAGGCTCGAAGGTAATGCCCAGGAATCCGGCGCGGGCATAGCGGCGGGTGACATCCCTGATGTGCTCGTGCATTCCGAAAATCTCCGGAATGATCAGCACAACGGGATATTTCCCCGCGGCGGCCGGGCAGGCCTCGTAAATCGGCACCTGGAAATCGCCGGACGGCACCTTGCCTTCGGAAACCGTGATGCCCGACGCCGGCGTGGTGATAACCTTGCCCGCGACCGGTGTCGCCGCGATCGCGAAGCCGGCCAGCCCGATGCCGGCCGCGCCCATCTTTGCCAGGAAATCCCGGCGTGATATTCCACCGTACGCATTTGCCAGCCAATCCTCGATCATGTTCGCCTCCTCGCCAAACGTGCTGTTTCGGGTTTCCGATTTTCGCTGCGCTTTGCCTTCCCCCCTGAAACAAAAAACCCCGCTTCCTGGATTGGACACGGGGCTGAAATCATTTCTGCATGGCATCACCCTGAAGGGGAGTCGGAGCGGATGTTGACCGGTTGAATATGCCTTGCCTGTCTCTTGATAATGTGCGCCGAAGCGGTGAAAAAAGTCAAGATAATGTTTCCGTTCACTGCCTGCTTTCGGCCAGCGGGTTGCGGATGAACAGGAGGGATGCGTCATGGCCGCGGATCTTCTCCGTTTCGGCAATCGCCGCTTCCACCGATTCCTTATCAGGCATTGTCTCACGGCAGGGCGATGTCCTGCAGTTTGAAGGACGCCTTCCACAGTGCCTTCGGCGTTGCGAGGTATACCGTCAGCTTCGCGTCCCGGGGCATCGGTTTTTCAAATTCAAACACCCGGATGTCCCCGGTCTTCATTGACGAACCGCTTCGAAGAGGACCGCCGGAGGCATCTGTAAATTCCACATCCACAACCTTTGAGTCCGGGTCGGTCACATTCAGGATGACGCTGTTTTCCGAGACCTCCATCATGCTTCCAAAGAGCGCGCCGAGGGCCTTGGCCATCGCCTCCCCCAATTCCCGGATCATTTCCCCTTCCTTTGCCTTGACTTCTTTCTGCTGCTGTTCCTTGAATGCGTCAAACTCCTTTTTGGTCATGATCCCCAGCCCGACCCCCCCGGCTTTCAGGGCGCCGTTTTCGATCTTTTTGCCTGCCAGCGTCATGAAAGCAGGAATGGAGGCAACCGCATTCGGATCTCTTCCCGGAGAAAAGATGGTGACCTCGCCGGACACTTCCTTCACCACAGCCGCCTTCCTCGCGGGATTTTTCAGTTTGGCCTCTATCTCAACCAGGCCCGCGCGGTTTTCATCCGGTTTGGCGAAATCTCTGCTTCCTGACTCGTCTTTTTTGATGAGGTCGCGACCGGTGTCGTCGGTCGCCTTCGCGACCGCCAGTTTCACGCCCCGGGCATCCGACAGGGCATCCCCCATGATTTTGAACTTGATTTCGAGTCCGGCAAAGAACTGTCCCGTTGTGCGCGAATCCTTGACCTCGCTGACCGACACGTTCACGTCCGCGGCGAAGGCAGGGGAGGCAATGAGAATGATGGCGATACTGATCAGCAATCGTTTCATGCGGCCACCTCCAAATATAGATTTGACTGGACGATTATATGTTGAGCGCCGGGCTTGAAAACGGCAGACGGCATCGGGCATGCGGGCCGGGAGCTATGTTTTCTCCTTCAGGTCCTTCCCGATCGAAAACGCCCCGCCCAGCAGGCTGCCCGTGCCGCAGTAAAGCTGGGCCTCCGGCACATAGGAAAAGGGCCTGACCCTGGCGATGTCCGGCATTCCCCGATCGTCGAGAACCCCTTCGTCGGCTTTGACGTCCAGGATTTCCCCGATGAACTGCGTATGCATCCCGATCTCGATCTGCCGGATCAGTTTGCACTCGAGGCAAAGCGGAAATTCTTCGATGTAGGGGGCATTGACCAGCGCGCTTTTCACCGGCGTCAGTCCGGCGGCCTTGAACTTGTCCGTGTTCTTGCCGGACGCCATCCCGAAGTAGTCCGCATGGGCAACGTGATTTTCGGAGGGGATGTTGACCGTGAATGCGCGCTGCGCGACGACATTGCCGTAGGTGTAGGTGGCTTTTCTCAGGGATATGGCGACGCAAGGGGGGATGGAGCAGCAGATCCCGCCCCAGGCCGCCGTCATGACATTGGGCTCGCCCATCGCGTTGTAGGTTCCCACCACCAAAACCGGCGCGGGATACAGGATTGTCTTTGCGCCCAGCGATTTCTTCATGCTTTCCTCCGTTGTCTCGAATGTCCGATCTTTTGCGTCCAGGCCGCGTTATTTCTCCAGCGCGGCGCTCTCCAGGATCTCGCCGACCAGTTTTGCCGTTTTGCCTGTGAGGCTCCGGCACGCGATGAATTGTTCACCTTTGCGGAACGCCTGGACCTGGTCCGGGTTCCGCCAGTCGACGCCCGCAATGTCCCGGCAGCGGATTTTTCCCGCCGTGATTTCTTCCCGGAATCGTCTCATGAACATGGCCGCATATTTCCACATCCGCATGTCCGCCTGGCTCCCGGGTTTCGGGCGGCCGTGCACCAGGCCGAAGGCGGCCAGCCCGCCGACGACAGCGCCGCACACCTCCCCGTGGGCTCCCAGTCCGCCGCCGAATGCGTCCATGGCCCGGATCAGGTTTTCATCCCTCAGTCCCAGCTTTTCCTGCGCGGCCGCAAGAACCGACTGGCTTCACTGCAGGCCCTGACTGAAAAGCTGAACCGCCTTTTCCTGCATTTCTGCCGGTGTCATCCCTTTTTCTCCTTTACTTTCTCATTTATGTGCAGGCGCTGTCTTTCCGGCTTCAAGCATCTCCGCCCGCGAACGGCCGGCGGGGATATCGGTACGGCCGTTGGTTCGAATTTTAATGTACTTCGTAAAAATTGAAAAGAGGTAATTGCGGCGGAATGGCCGGGGATCGATTTTTTCTTGACAAAGGGACCGGTTTTCCTTATTCAAGTATCCATCGTTTGATGGAATCATGGGATGGAATAAAGCGATGGAAACCGCGCTCGAGAAGGCCCGCAAAGACCCCGAATCCATGAAGGCCCGGATTCTCAACGTGGCGCGGCGCATCTTCGGCGAATACGGTTTCCATGGGACCACCACCCGCATGATCGCCCAGGAGGTGGGGATCGACATCTCCACCCTTCACTATCACTGGGGTGAGAAGAAGGACCTCTACGAGGCTGTCATTCTGGACATCAACAAGGACCTCGGCCAGAGCCTTCGGGACGTGGAAGAGGTCATACACGGGCGGCCGCTGGCGGAGCGGCTGGCCATCGCGATCGACGACATGACGGACTACCTCTTTGCCCATCCCGACATCTCCAACCTCATCCTCTTCCGCTACTTCGGCAAAACCCGCCACGACGCCAGCCTGGATTTCAACGTGCCCGAATTCACCGCCGACATTGCGCGCTCCATGGGCCTGACGAAGGACGTCAAGCGGGTAAAACCGGATGCCATGATGGAGGTGCTGGTCGTGATGAACGCCATCCACAGCTTCATTTCCGGCGAGGATTTTTTCCGCTCCATGACCCGCCTGGAGCGCGATGTCTATATCGAGACGGTCAAATCGACGCTCAAGTTCGTGCTGATCCCGGCGTTCGTCCAGCGGGAGCAGCGGAACACGAAGGATCCGGATCATCATCTGAAGCCGGCATAAAGCCGAAAAACGGGCGCCGGCCCGCGTGACCGCTCCGGATCATGCGCTTCAAGCAGCGCGGCACACCGCTTTTCAGAGAACCCAGCCTGACCGGCTGAAGAAAAGGGAGGAGACATGGCACTCAACATGGATGCGCTTGGGAAGCCCATCGGTCCGGTCACCAAGCATTACGACTGGAAGGACGTCGTCCTGTACGCCCTGGGCATCGGCGCGGGATTCGACGAACTCGACTACACCTACGAGAAGAACCTCAAGGTGATCCCCACGTTCTCGATCGCCTCGATCTTCGACTTTCTGGGCCACATCGCGGCGGCTTCGAACATCAATCTCGCCGGCGTCCTGCACGGGGAACAGGAGCTGATTTTTCACCGGCCCATTCCGCCGTCGGGAAGCTTCGTGACGACCGGCAGGGTCAGCCGCTACTACGACAAGGGCCCCAAGGGGGCGCTCGTCATCGGGGAGAGCGAGACCTGCGATGCCGGCGGCAGGAAGCTCTTCACCAACATCATCACGATATTCGCCCGTCTCGACGGCGGCTTCGGCGGGGAGAACGCCCCCCAGAAGGACGTGATCTTTCCGGACCGCGACGCCGATTTCACGGTGTCGGCAGCTCCCTCGCCGGACCAGCCGCTCCTCTACCGGCTCTCCGGCGATGTCTTCCAGCTTCATGCCGATCCGGAGTTTGCCCGCATGGTGGGTTATGAAAAGCCGATCATGCACGGCCTGTGCACCTTCGGCTATGCCTGCCGGGCGCTCATGGCCAGCTTTGTCCCCGGCGAACCGGAGAAGGTGCGCCGCCTGGGCTGCCGCTTTTCCAGGACGCTCTACCCCGGCCAGCCGATCCGGATTCTCATCTGGAAAACGGACGACGGCAAGGCGGTCTGGCGCGTCGTCAACGCCGCAAACGGGGAGCTGGTCATCGACAACGGGGTCTTCGAGTACGGCCCGGTCCCGAAGGACGAGATCCGCTTTGACGGGCGCGTGGCCGTGGTCACCGGCGCCGGCGGCGGCCTCGGCAGGGCCTATGCCCTGGAGCTGGCGAAGCGTGGCGCGAAGGTTGTGGTCAACGATTTCGGCGGCGCCCGGGACGGGGAAGGCCAGGGGTCCGTCTCCCCGGCCGATCGGGTCGTGAAGGAAATCCGGGACGCCGGCGGAGAGGCCGTCGCGAACTACGACAGCGTGGCCACCCCCGAGGGGGGCGAGGGTATCGTCCGGACAGCGCTGGAGGCCTTCGGGCGCGTGGACATCCTGATCAACAACGCCGGCATTCTTCGGGACAAGGGGCTCCTCAAGATGGAGCCTGAAAACTGGAAGGTCGTGCTCGACGTCCACCTCAACGGGGCCTATCACGTCACCCGGCCCGCCTTCGCGGCCATGCGCGAGCAGGGCTACGGGCGGATCGTCATGACGACCTCGGCGGCCGGGCTCTACGGCAATTTCGGCCAGACCAACTACAGCGCGGCCAAGATGGGGCTGGTGGGGTTCATGAACACCCTGAAGCTGGAGGGAAGCAAATACAACGTCAAGGTGAACACGATCGCGCCCATCGCGGCCTCCCGGCTCACGGCCGACATCCTGCCGCCGGACCTCCTCGAAAAGATGAAGCCGGAGTTCGTGGCGCCGCTGGTCCTCTACCTCTGCGCGGAGGAGTGCCCCGTGAGCGGCAAGATCTACAATGCCGGCATGGGCTTCTACAACCGCGCGGCGGTCATGACCAGCCCCGGGACCGTCATCGGCGACGGGGCGTCCGTTCCCTCCGTGGAGGACGTGGCCGCCCACTGGGAGAAGATCCTGAGCCTGAAGGGTGCCCGGGAGTACGAGCAGCTCAACGATCTCGTGCTGGGCGACATGCTGGCCGCGCTGCAGCCAAAGGCGGCGGCGCCGGACGCCTCCGCCGGGGCGGGGACGGCGGCGAAGGTGGCGGACATTTTCGCGCGCATGCCGAAATCCTTTCAGGCCGAGGCCGCTCATGGCGTGGACGTGGTTTTTCAGTTCACCATCGGCGGCGAAGGCGGCGGAGACTGGGTGGTCGCCGTCAGGGAAGGGGCCTGCCGGATCGAGGCGGGCATCCACGCCAAGCCGAACACGACGATCCGAATGGACGGCGCGGACTTCCTGGCCATGATGAGCGGGAAGCTCTCGGCCATGCAGGCCTACACGTCGGGCAAGATCAAGATCGGCGGCGACCTGATGAAGTCGCAACTGATCGAGAAGCTGTTCAAATTCTGAAGGAGGGAGCGCAATGATCGGAATCACGTCTTACGGCGCCTACATACCCCGGCTGCGGCTGAACCGGATGTCGATCTTTCAGGCCATGGGCTGGTTCGCGCCGGCCATCATCATGGTGGCCCAGGGCGAGCGGTCCATGTGCAACCACGACGAGGACAGCCTGACCATGGCCGTCGCGGCGGCGCGTGACTGCCTCATCGGGAAGGATCGGGACGCCGTCGATGCGGCCTACCTCTGCTCCACCACGCTGCCCTTTGCCGACCGGCAGAATGCCGGCATCCTGGCCACGGCCCTCAACCTGCGGGACGATATCGCCACGGCCGACTTCACCTCCGCCCTCAAGGCAGGGACCACGGGGCTCCTGGCTGCCCTGGACGGCGTGAAGGCGGGCAGCCGCGGGAGCGTCCTCGTGACGGCGACGGACAAGCGCGAGACCCGGCCGGCCTACTTCTACGAGATGTGGTTCGGCGACGGGGCCGCATCGCTGCTCGTGGGCGACCGGGATGTCATCGCCGAGTTCGTCGGCTCGCACTCCGTCTCCTATGACTTCGTGGACCACTACCGGGCGGCCGGCCGCCGCTTCGACTACATGTGGGAGGAGCGGTGGCTTCGGGAGGAGGGATACGGAAAGATCATCCCCGAGGCCGTCAACGGCCTCCTCAAAAAGTTGAACCTCTCCATGAAGGATGTGGACCGGCTGGTCTTCCCCTGCTTCTTCAAGGCGGAGCACCGGGCTTTGGCCGGAAAGCTGGGGGCCGGGCCGGAGAAGGTCATCGACAACATGCACGAGGTCTGCGGCGAGACCGGCGCCGCCCACCCCCTGATCATGCTCGTGGCCGCCCTGGAGCAGGCCAGGCCCGGCGACGGCATCCTGGTCGCAGGATTCGGCCAGGGCTGCGACGCCCTCTTCTTCCGCGTGACGGACCGAATCGCCCAACTGGCGCCGCGGCAGGGCGTCCGGGGCTCTCTGGAGAACAAGAAGACGATCGACAACTACATGAAGTTCCTGAAATTCAGAAACCTGATTGACCCCGAGATGGGCATTCGGGCCGAGGCGCCGACACAGACCGCCATGACAACGCTCTGGCGGAAGCGAAAGATGCTGACGGGCCTCGTCGGCGGGATCTGCCGCGACTGCGGCACCCACCAGTACCCGAGGATGGACATCTGCGTGAACCCCGCCTGCGGGCATGTCGGCAGCCAGGACGACTATGCGTTCGCCGACCGGCCTGCGAAGGTCATGACTTTTACCGGCGATCTGCTCGCCGTTTCCGTCGATCCCCCGGCCATCTACGGCATGATCCAGTTTGAAGGGGGCGGCCGCTTTTTGGCGGACTTCACGGACTGCGAATTGAATGACCTGAAGGTCGGCATGCCTGTCCGTCTTTCCTTCCGGAGAAAGATCACCGACGACGAGCGCGGCTTCTCCGGGTATTTCTGGAAGGCCGTTCCGCAGCCCGGCGCCGCGGGCCGGGCGGACGAGATCCGCTTCGACGGGCGCGTGGCTATCGTGACCGGGGCCGGCGCCGGGCTGGGCCGGACCTACGCGCTGGAGCTTGCGCGGCGCGGCGCCCGCGTGGTGGTCAACGATTTCGGCGGCGCCCGCGACGGGGCGGGACAGGGATCCAGCTCACCGGCCGACCGGGTCGTGCAGGAGATCCGCGATGCCGGCGGCGAGGCGGCTGCGAATTACGACAGCGTCGCCACGCCGGAAGGCGGGGAAGGCATCGTCCGGACCGCCCTGAAGGCCTTCGGACGGGTGGACATCCTGATCAACAACGCGGGCATCCTTCGGGACAAGGGATTCCTGAAGATGGAGCCGGAGAACTGGCGGGCCGTGCTCGACGTCCACCTCAACGGGGCCTACCACGTGACCCGGCCCGCCTTCGCGGCCATGCGGGAGGGCGGCTACGGCCGCATCGTCATGACGACCTCGGCGGCCGGGCTCTACGGCAATTTCGGCCAGACGAACTACAGCGCGGCCAAGATGGCCCTCGTCGGGCTCATGAACACGGTCCGGCTGGAGGGCCAGAAATACAACATCAAGGTCAACACGATCGCCCCGGTGGCCGCCTCGCGGCTGACGGAGGATGTCATGCCGCCGGACCTGTTCGAAAAGCTGAAGCCCGACTACGTCGCCGGGATCGTTGTCTATCTCTGCTCCGAGGTGTGCGGAGAGTCCGGCGCTGTCTTCAACGCGGCGGCCGGCTACTACAGCCGGGCGGCGATCCTGACCGGTCCGGGCGTCACCCTCGGGGACGGGAAGATCCCCCCCACGCCGGAGGACATTCGGGATCACTGGGCGCAGATCGGCAGCATGGAGGGCGCCCGGGAGCTGGGGGACGCCAATGCGGCCATCGTTTCCTTCATGACGCCGCCTCAGGCGGCGGATTCAGGCAAGGCGGAGGAAGGGAAAGCGGGACCGACCGTCGCGGAGATCTTCGCGCGGATGCCCGAGGTCTTCAACCCGGAGAAGGCGGCCGGCAAGGACCTGGTTTTTCAGTTCTGCATCTCCGGCCCCGGCGGCGGCGACTGGTTCGTCACCGTCCGGGAGGGCGCCTGCCGCGTGGAGGCGGGAAAGGCGGAAAAGCCGACGACGACGATTCGGATGGCGGACGAGGATTTCGTCCAGCTCATTCAGGGCCGGCTGGACGGCATGCAGGCTTTCAGCACCGGGAAGCTGAAGGTGGAGGGGGACATCATGAAGTCCCAGCTCATCGGAAAGCTGTTCACGTTCAAGGGATGACGGCATCGCTCTTTTATTGACCGGAATGCGTCCGATAATTTTGGAGGGAGGTGCGGGCAATGGCATCGGGAATCAAAGACAAGGTCGCGATCATCGGAATGGGCTGCACCCGTTTCGGTGAGCGCTGGGACATGGGCGGCGAGGAGCTGATGGTGGAGGCCTTCACGGAATGCCTGGCCGACGCGGGTATCGAAAAGAAGGACATCCAGGCGGCCTGGGTGGGCACCTGCATGGACGAGGTGAACATGTACAAGAGCGCCACGCCGATGGGCGCGGCCCTTCGGCTGCCCCACATCGCCGTCACCCGGGTGGAGAACTTCTGCGCCACCGGCACGGAGGCCTTCCGGGCGGCGGTCTACGCCGTCGCCTCGGGCGCCTATGACATCTGCCTGGCCATGGGCGTGGAGAAGCTGAAGGACACGGGCTACGGCGGGCTTCCCAACCCCGGGTCCAACTTCGGCACGCTGAGCTGGCAGTGGATGCCAAACTGCACGGCGCCGGGTCTCTTCGCGCAACTGGCCTCGGCCTACGCGGCCAAGTACCGGATCTCCGAGAGGGACCTCAAACAGGCCATTGCTCACGTGTCCGTGAAGAGCCACGCAAACGGAGCGCTCAACCCCAAGGCCCACCTGCGGAAGGCCGTTTCGATGGACCAGGTCTGCGCCGCGCCGATCATCTCACACCCGCTGGGACTGTTCGACTGCTGCGGCGTCAGCGACGGCGCCGCCTGCGCCATCGTGGCCGCGCCGAAAATCGCGAAGAAGCTGAAGAAAAAGGACCTGGTCGCCGTCAAGGCCCTGCAGGTGTCCGTCAGCAGCGGCTATGAGGGGGGATTCAACGAGTGGGACGGCGAGCACTTCGTGACGACCAGCAAGTGCAGCACCGAGGCGTACCGCGAGGCGGGCATCACCGACCCTCGGGAGGAGATCAGCATGATGGAGCTCCATGACTGCTTCTCCATCACCGAGCTGGTCACGTACGAGGACCTGCACATCTCGGAGCGCGGCAGGGCCTGGCGGGACGCCCTGGACGGGATCTACGACCGGGACGGCAAGGTGCCCGCCCAGGTGGACGGGGGGCTCAAATGCTTCGGCCACCCCATCGGGGCGTCCGGGCTGCGCATGCTCTACGAGATGTATCTCCAGCTTCTCGGCCGCGCCGGGAAGCGGCAGCTCGAGAACCCCCGCTACGGCCTCACGCACAACCTGGGCGGGTTCCCGCACCAGAACGTCTGTGCCATCTCGATCGTCGGGAAATACGAAAAATAGCGGCGAAGCCGTTCCCTGAGGAAGGAGGAAGGATGGACATCATTCGATACAGCGACGAGCACCGAATCTTCCGGCAGACGCTGCGGAAATTTCTGGAGAAGGAGGTCATCCCCCACGTCGAGGAGTGGGAGGAGGCGGGGATCGTCCCCAGGAGCGCCTGGAAAAAGATGGGCGAGCAGGGATTCCTCTGCACCGCCGTCCCCGAGGCGTACGGGGGGGCGGGCGGCGATTTCCTCTACTCGGTCATCGTGACCGAGGAAATGGCCCGGACGAACCACGGTGGGCTGGCGGCGGCGCTCCACAGCGATGTCATCGTGCCCTACATCGTCACCTTCGGCTCGGAGGATCACCGGAAGAAGTACCTGCCCGGGTGCGTCTCCGGCGACGTCATCACGGCCATCGCCATGACGGAGCCCAACACCGGCAGTGACTTGGCGGCAATCAAGACCACGGCCGTCGAACAAGGAGACCAGGTGGTCCTCAACGGTCAGAAGACCTTCATCAGCAACGGCATCAACTGCGACCTCCTGGTCCTGGCGGCGAAGGACCCGGCCGTCGAGAACCCCCACCGGGCTGTGGACCTCTACCTGGTGGAGGCCGGCACCCCCGGGTTCGAGAAGGGGCGTAAGCTCAAGAAGGCCGGCTGGCACAGCCAGGACACGGCCGAGCTCTACTTCACCGACTGCCGGATCCCCGTCTCGAACCGCCTCGGGGCCAAGGGGTCGGGCTTCATCAACCTCATGACGAAGCTCCAGCAGGAGCGGCTGGTGTGCTGCATCGGCGCCGTGGCGGCGGCGGAGTACATGCTGGAGATCACGATCCAGTACTGCAAGGAGCGGACGGCCTTCGGCAGGCCGCTCTCCAAGTTCCAGAACACGCAGTTCGAGATCGTCGAGATGGCGACGGAGGTCCGGCTCGGAAGGACCTTCCTGGACAAGCTGATCGCGGATCACATGGAGGGCCGGGAGATCGTCGTGGACGTCTCCATGGCAAAATACTGGACGACGGACATGGCCTCGCGGGTGGCGGACCGCTGCGTCCAGCTTTTCGGCGGGTACGGCTACTGCGAGGAGTACCCCATCGCCCGGGCCTGGCGGGACATCCGCGTCACGCGCATCTTCGCCGGCACGAACGAGATCATGAAAACCATCGCGGCCCGGTTCATGGGGCTGTGAGACCCGTCAAACATTTTCATTTCGAAAGGAGGGTGTTATGTCTGGAGCGCTGAACAGTCTGAAGGTGCTGGATTTCACGACGCTGCTGCCCGGTCCCTACGCCACCATGTGCCTGGCGGACATGGGCGCCGACGTGCTCCGGGTCGTCTCCGGCTCGCGGCCCGACCTGGTGGACTTCTTTCCGCCTATGGTCCCGGGCACGAAGCTGTCCGCGGCGTCGACGCAACTGGGGCGCAGCAAGCGCTGCATGGCCCTGAACCTGAAGGACCCCCGGGCGATCCAAATCATCCACCGGCTCATCGCCGATTACGACATCGTCATCGAGCAGTTCCGCCCCGGCGTCATGGCGAAGCTCGGGCTCGACTACGAAAGCCTGAGGAAGGTCAACCCGGCCGTGATCTACTGCGCCATCACCGGATATGGGCAGACGGGCCCGCTGCGGGACCGGGCCGGCCACGACATGAACTACATCGCCCGCTCCGGCATCGTCTCCTATTCGGGAAAGAAGGAGTCCGGCCCGGCGCTGGTGAGCATGCAGATCGCCGACATCGCCTCTGGCTCCAACAACGCCGTCATCGGGATCCTGGCGGCGGTCGTCCACCGCCACCACACCGGCCAGGGCCAGGCCATCGACGTCTCCATGACCGACGGGATGATCGCCTTCAACGCCATGTACGGGGCGGGCTTCCTGGTGGACGGAAAGGACCCGGAGCGTGAAGGGATCCTTCTGAACGGAGGCTCCCTTTACGATTACTACGAGACGAAGGACGGACGGCACGTCAGCTTCGGGGGGCTCGAACCCCAGTTCTTCACCAACTTCTGCAACACGATCGGCCGCCCGGACCTGATCCCCGGCGGGGTCTTTCCCGGGGGCGTCGCGAAGATCAAGAAGGAGATCCGGGAGATCTTCCTGACGAAGACCCGTGACGAATGGGTGGAGATCTTCAACCGGACCGACGCCTGCTTCGAGCCGGTCATGACCCTGACCGAGGTCTTCAGCGACGCCCTGGCCCTGGAGCGGGGCATGCTGGTCGAGGTGGACCTCCCGACCGGCGGCAAGGTCAGGCAGATTGCCAATCCCATCAAATTCTCGGGGACGCCTCCGGAATACCGTCACGGCGGCGTCCCGGCCGGGACCCATACCCGGGAAGTCCTGACCGGCCTGGGCTATACGGACCGGGAGATTCAGGAATTCGAAGAGACGGGCCTGTTCAAATGATTTCAAAATCTGCGGATTCCTTGGAAACGGGTCCGCGAAAATCCGTTCATCAAAAGAATAAGGGAAAGGAGCAGTGCGATGGATCTTAAAGATGTGAAGGCAGTGGTAACCGGCGGCGCCTCCGGCTTGGGGGAAGCCTGCGTCCGAATGCTGGCGGGGGCCGGCGCGAAGGCGGCCATTTTCGACATGGCCGTCGAGCGGGGGGAGAAGCTGGCCGCGGAGCTCGGGAAGAATGTCATTTTTGTGAACACGGACGTCACCAATGACGAGGGCGTCCAGTCCTCCGTCGCCAGGGCCGTCGAAGCCTTCGGAACGATCAACGGGGCCATCAACTGCGCCGGCGTCGGCGCCGCCTCCAAGGTCTTTTCCAAGAAGGGGCCCTATCCCCTGAAGGCCTTCAACTGGGTCGTCCAGATCAACCTCATCGGCACCTTCAACGTCATCCGCCTGGCGGTGGAGCAGATGGTGAAGAACCCGCCGAATGCCGAGGGAGAGCGGGGCGTGATCGTCAACACCGCCTCCGCGGCGGCTTTCGACGGCCAGATCGGGCAGGCGGCCTACAGCGCCTCGAAGGCAGGCGTCGTGGGCATGACCCTCCCCATCGCCCGGGAATGCGCCGACTACGGGATTCGGGTGGCCACCATCGCCCCGGGGCTGTTCAACACGCCGATGCTGGCCCAACTGCCGCAGGAGATCCGGGACGCCCTCGGGCAGAGCGTGCCCTTCCCGAAAAGGCTGGGGAACCCGGTGGAGTACGCCATGCTGGCGCGGCACATCATCGAGAACCCGATGATCAACGGCGAGGTGATCCGCCTGGACGGGGCGCTGCGCATGGCGGCCAAGTAACGCGAAAAACTGAAAGGGGAGAAACATGACTCATCACGATAAGGACGAAATTGTCATCGTCAGCGCCGTGCGGACGCCCTTCAGCCGGTTCGACACCGCCATGGCGGATATCGCGAGCATCGACCTGGCCGTCATGGTCATGAAGGAGGTCATCGGGCGGGTCGCCGTGAAGCCGGAGGAAGTGGACGAGATCAACTACGGGAGCTGCGTCATGGCGGAGATGGCCCTGGAGACGGACATCCCGGCGCGGCAGGCCTCGCTGTTGGCGGGCTTCCCGCCGGAGAGCATCTCCTGCACCCTCGATCGGGCCTGTTGCTCGTCCCTGACGGCCCTGCGCATGGGCGTGCGGGCCATTCGGGCCGGAGAGGCGGAGGTCTGCATGTCCGTCGGGTCCGAGAACATGCCCCGGACGCCCCACCTGGCCCCGGGGCTTCGGAAAGGAACGCGACTGGGCCACATCCGCCTCATCGACGGCCTGTTTGAGTTGGGGTACGGTGCGAAAGGGTTCGCCCCCGTCGCGGTCGACGCCGGGGAGGTCGCCCTGGAGTACGGCGTCACCCGGGAGATGCAGGACGCCTGGGCCTGCCAGACCCAGGAGCGCTACGCGCAGGCCTTTGCCGCGGGGAAGTTCAAGGTGGGCGAGGAGATCCTTCCCGTGGTCATCCCGCAGAGAAAAGGGGATCCTCTGGTCATCGACCGGGACGAGTCGCCCCGGCGGACGACTCTGGAGGCCCTGGCGAAGCTGAAGCCCGTCTACGGGAGCCCCACGATCACCGCCGGCAACGCCCCGCCCATCAGCGCCGGTTCCAGCGCCATTCTCTACATGACGCGGCGCCGGGCCGAGGAGAAGGGGCTGAAGCCGCTGGCCACCATCCTGACTGCCATCGGCACGGCGACGAAGCCGCGGGACATTCCCGTCATTCCCGCCCTGACCATTCAGGAGGCCCTGAAGCGGGTCGGGATGACTGTCGACCGAATGGACCTGATCGAGATCAACGAGGCCTTCGCTGCCATGCCGCTCGTGTCCACGAAGATTCTCGCGGAGGGCGACGAGGCGAAGTGGAAGGCGCTCCAGGAAAGGACCAACGTCAACGGCGGCGCCATTGCCATCGGCCATCCGGTGGGCGCCAGCGCCGGGCGGATCACCATGCACCTGGCCTACGAACTGCAGCGCCGGGGCGGCGGGTACGGCGTCGCCTCCATCTGCGGCGGGCTGGCCCAGGGCGAGGCGGTCATCCTGAAGGTGTGAATGGAGCGATGACCGGGGCGAATGCATTTTCCGATTCACTCCGGCGAATCAGGGGGAAGGTTTCAAGCAAAAACAGGAGGGGAGAAATATGGAATGGCAGGATGAGTACCGCAAGAAATGCGTTTCGATGGAAGAAGCGGCCAAACAGGTCAAATCGGGGGATACGGTCGTCACCGCGCTGGGCATCGCCGCCAACTCGGCGGACATGTACCACGCGATCCTGAACCGGCACGCGGAGCTCCGAGGCGTCAACATCATTGACGCCGTGCAGGTGCGGCCCTGCAAGCTCTACGATCCGGAGTTCATGGCCGGCATCGACGGCCACATCAACTACATGCCCGCCTTCGGGATGATCACCATCCGGAAGATCAACGCCACCCTGCAGACCGATTTTCTGCCGATCATGAGTTCCGACAGCGGCCGGAAAATCGGGCTGCTGGCGGACGTGTTCGCGTGCATGACGACGCCGCCCAACAAGCAGGGGTACGTGAACCTCGGGCTGACCAACTTCTACACCATGCAGACCATCCGCGAGGGCCGGGCGTCGGGCAAGCAGCGGGTGACGATCGCCGAGGTGAACGACCAGATGCCCACGATCTTCGGCAACAACTGGATGCACGTCTCCGAGTTCGACTTCTTCGTGGAGCACTCCACGCCGATTCCGGCATTCAAGCGCGCTGAACCGGGGGAACGGGAGAAAAAGATCGCCGGCCACGTGCTGGAACTCCTGAAGGACGGCGACACCATCCAGATGGGCATCGGCATGATTCCCGAGGCCGTGGTCAGCGGCCTGGAGGGCAAGCACGACCTGGGGGTCCTGACGGAGATGTTTCCCATCGGACTGCCTGACCTGGTAAAAAAAGGCATCGTGACCAACTCGCGCAAGCCGCTGCACAAGGGCATCACCATTGCCACCTTCTGCATCGGCGACCAGGGGCTCTACGACTATGTCGCCGAGAACCCGGCCTGCGAGTTTTTCCCCGCCTCCTACACCAACAACCCCGCCATGATCGCCCAGCACCCCAACCTCGTCGCCATCAACATGGGGCTGATGATCGATTTCAGCGGGCAGATCTGCTCCGAGGGGGTGGGGCACCGGATGATCAGCGGTTCCGGCGGCCAGCTCGACTTCATGATCGGTGCGGCCTACTCCGAAGGCGGCCGGGGCATCACCCTGATCTCCGCGGCCCGGAACCTGAAGGACGGGTCGCTGGTTTCCGCCATCGTTCCGGAACTGCCCATAGGATCGCCGGTCACGGTCCCCCGGACACTGGCCGATTACGTGGTCTCGGAATACGGCATCGCCCAGCTCCGGTACAAGTCGCGGCGGCAGCGGGCGGAAGCGCTGATCAGCATTGCCCACCCGGATTTGCGCGGTGAGCTTCGCGACAGCCTGAAAAAGAGGTTTTATCCCAAAGCGTCCCGACCGTGAAGGAGGGCGGACGGAAAAAGCGATTTTCCCATGCCCTCCCGGTTGTCCGCCGGGAGGGCATGGGGGTAGCGGGAAGGAGGGTATCAAAAAACAAAACCGCCGTTCATCAGTCGACAAGGAGGGGACCATGCGATTTGAGAGAATCTGGCACAAGTGTTACCCCGCCGGCGTACCGGCGGAGATCGATTTCGACAGAATCACCATGCCCGCGGTCCTGACGCGGACCGCGGAGCGCTTTCCGGACCGCGACGCGCTGATCTTCATGGGGACGCGGATCACCTACCGGGAGCTGGAGGGTCTCGTCAACCGGTTCGCGCGCGCCCTGACCGCCTTGGGAGTCAAACGGGGGGACAAGGTGGCCATGATCCTTCCCAACGTGCCCCAGCTCGTCATTGCCGAATACGCCGTCTTCCGGATCGGCGGCGTGAACGTCATGAACAACCCGCTCTACACGGAGAAGGAGCTGACCCACCAGCTCAACGACTCCGATTCGACCGTTCTGGTCACCCTGGACATGTTCCACCCTGTCGCAGCAAAACTTCGGGAAAACACCGGGGCCAAAAAGGCGATTCTCTGCTCGCTCGCGGATTACCTGCCGGAACCCCTGAAACCGATGTTCCCGCCGGCCGACGTTCCCGCTCGGGAGGGCGTTTACCGGTTTCTCGACCTCATCGGCGCTTATCCGGATGCACCGGTCGAGAACGTCCCCGCCCTGGAGGACCTGGGCGCCCTGATCTACACCGGGGGGACGACGGGACTCAGCAAAGGCGTCATGCTGAGCCACGCCAACATCTCCTTCAACACCCAGCAGTTCCGGGGCTGGTATCCCGAGTCGAGGGACGGGGAGGAGAGCCTGCTGGCCATCTTTCCCTTCTTCCATGCCGCCGGATGGACGGGCCTGCAGAACACCTCCATCTACGCCGGCTGGACGGACATCCTCGTGCCCCGGCCGGAGCCGGACCGGATCCTCGATCTCCTGGAGAAATTCAAGCCGACGCTGCTTCCCGGCGTCTCCACGATCTTCGTCGCCCTGCTGAACAATGAGCGCTTCCGGAAGATGGACCTGTCCTTCCTGAAGGCCTACCTCACCGGCTCCGCCCCGATGGCCGTGGAGACCATTCAGCAGCTCAAGGAGCGGCGGGATGTCCCGCTGATCAACGTCTACGGCCTCACGGAGATCACGCCCATGGGGACGGCGACGCCCTGGGGAGGCGACGAGAAGCCCGGCTCGGTCGGAATTCCACTGTCCAACACGGACCTGAAGATCGTCGACCTGGAAACGGGCAGGAAGGAGATGAAGATCGGCGAAACCGGCGAGATCTGCTTCAAGGGCCCCCAGGTCATGATGGGGTACTACAAGAACCCGGAGGAGACAGCCAAGGTGCTCATCGACGGCTGGCTCTACACCGGCGACATCGGGTTCATGGACGCGGACGGCTATGTAACGATCGTGGACCGGAAGAAAGACATGATCATCGCCAGCGGCTTCAATATCTACCCCAAGGAGATTGACGAGCTCCTGATGACCCATCCCAAGGTTCTCGAGGTGTGCACGATCGGCGTGCCTGATGCATACCGCGGCGAAAACGTGAAGACCTACATCGTCGTCAAGCCCGGCCAGACCCTGACAGAAGATGAGGTGAAAGCCTTCTGCCGGGATTCCCTGGCCGCCTACAAGGTGCCGAAGCTCGTCGCCTTCATCGACGCCCTGCCCAAGAGCGCCGTAGGCAAGATCCTGAGGCGGGAGCTGCGGGACTTAGATGCGAAAATGCAGGCGGGCAAGTCCTGAAAGAAGCCACTGCCGAATCCGGNNCGCCGTGAAATCATCTGTCGGAAATCACGATTCATGGAAAATCAGAGATCAAGGAGGGAACCATGATTTTAGCATCCAAGGAAAGCATTCAGAAATGGACGGAATCCGGGGCCTGGGGGAAACGGAACCTGATCGATTATTTCCGCTTTCATGTCCGGAAATCCCCCGACAAGGTCTGCCTGGTCGATCCCCTCAACCGGGAGGCGCTCCTGGGCCAGAAGCCGGAACGCCTGACCTACGCCGAGCTGAACCGGGCCGTGGACGCGACGGCGGAGGCGCTGCTGGCGAAAGGCCTGGGGAAGGACAACATCATCCTGGTCCAGCTTCCCAACTGCTGGGAGCTGGCCATGCTCTACCTCGCCATTCCCCGCATGGGAGGGCTGATCTCTCCCATGCCCATGCAGTGGCGGTCTTCCGAGCTGGAATACATCGCTAAACTCACAGATGCCGCCGCGATCATCACCGTCGGGACCTTCGGCAATTTCAACCACCGGGAGATGGCCGGGAACGTCCAGGCCAAACAGGCCGGCATTCGGGAGATCATCCTCCTGGACGAAATCCGGGAAATGGCCAGGGGCCCCGTAACGGGGAAGCTCGAAGGCATCGACATCGACCCCAACAACGTCTTCACGCTCTGCTGGTCCTCGGGGACCGAGGCGGAGCCGAAGGGTTGCCCGCTCTCCCACAACAACTGGATCTTCCAGAGCACCCTCTGCTTCGAGATGGCGCCGATCCACTGGGGGGACAACCTGATCACCGCCGGGCCCCTGGTCAACATGGCCTCCATCGGGACGGTCTTCATCCCCTGGATCATCGGCGGGGGGAAGATGGTCCTTCATCACCCCTTCGACGGGGGCGCCTTCGTCATGCAGCTCATGTCCGAGGAGATCCACTATACCCTGCTCGTACCGGCCATCGTGAACGCGCTGCTGAAGCACCCCATGGTGGACAAGTTCGACTTTAGCAAGATGCGGGCCATCACGATCGGCGCCGCCCCGCCGTCCCTGTGGTCCGTCCAGGAGCTGAAGCGGCGCTGGGGCATCGAGTTCGCCAACATCTGGGGGCAGAACGAGGGGACGGCCAACGTGTCCGGAAACTACGACATCCCCGACATGGAGATGCGCCTGGACCACTTCCTCTATCTGGGGGCGGGAAGCAAGTGGACCGGGAAGGCCACCCAGATGTCCAGGAACGTGTCCATGAAGCTGGTCAACCCCGCCATCCCTGAAGGCCCGAAGGCGGTCGGTGACGTGGGCGAGCTCTGGTACCGGGGCCCCAACGTGATCTCCTGCTACTTCCGAAGGCCGGACCTGACAGCCAAGGCCTTCGACAGCGAGGGCTACTTCAACACGGGCGACCTGTTCCAGCTCAAGGACAACGACTGCATCGGCTTCTTCGAGCGGGCCAAGGACATCATCATCCGGGGCGGGTACAACATCAGCGCCCAGGAGGTGGAGAACATGATCCTGGGGCATCCGAAGGTGATGGACGCGGCGGCGGTGGCCATGCCCGACGAGAACCTCGGGGAACGGACCTGTATCTACGTCGTCCCGAAGCCCGGCGAGTCGCTGACCCTGGAGGAGATCAAGGCCTTCATGACGGAAAAGGGGATTGCCGTCTACAAGATCCCGGAGCGGCTGGAGATCATCGCGGCCATCCCCCGGAACCCCGTCGGGAAGATCCTCAAGAAGGAACTGCGGGAGGACATCAGGAAAAAGCTCGGCGTCGTCTGAGGCCGATGCCGCCGCGCTTTTTCGAAAACAGTCCCCGGTTTGCAGGGGAAAACGAAATTATGAAAGCAGTGAGGTGACCATGTCTTTGCTGGAAAAGCACTACACGCAGGAGCATCAGATTTTCCGGGAATCGATCCGCCGGTACTTCGAGAAGGAGGTGACTCCCCGCGTGGAGGAGTGGGAGAAGGCCGGAATCGTCCCCAAGTCGGTCTGGAAAGACTTCGGAAGCCAGGGCTTTCTCTGCCCCTGGCTGCCCGAGGCCTACGGCGGCGTCGGGGCGGACCTGCTCTATTCCCTGATCAGCATGGAGGAGGGCGCGAAGACCCGCTTCTCGGGCTTCCTCTTTTTCCTGCACTCCGACATCATCGTGCCCTACCTGGAGTCCTTCGGGTCTGAAAAGCAGAAGCAGCGGTGGCTGCCGGGCTGTGCCTCCGGCGACATCATCACGGCCATCGCCATGACGGAGCCGGGGACGGGCTCCGACCTGGCCGCGATCCGCACGACTGCGGTCCGGGACGGCGACCACTACGTGATCAACGGCCAGAAGACCTTCATCTCCAACGGCATCAACTGCGGTCTGGTGATCGTGGTGGCCAAGACCGACCCTGCGGCGAAACCGGCCCATGCCGGCTTCTCGCTCATCGTCGTGGAGGACGGGACGCCCGGCTTCGAGAAGGGGCGCAACCTGGAGAAGATCGGCTTCCACAGCCAGGACACGGCGGAGATGGCCTTCACGGACTGCCGGGTGCCCGCCGAAAACCTGCTGGGGCAGGAGGGCAGGGGATTCTACTACCTCATGAAAAAGCTTCAGCAGGAGCGGCTGGTGGCGGCGATCGGGGCCCAGGTCATGGCCGAGGAGGCCCTGCGCCTGACCATCGATTTCGCGAAGACCCGGGAGGCCTTCGGCAAGCCCATCGGCCGGTTCCAGTACCTCTCCTTTGAGCTGGCCAAGCTGGCCACGGATGTGGAGCTGGGGAGAACCTTCATGGAGAGCCTCATCCTGGACCACATGGAGGGCCGGGAGATCGTCCAGAAGGTCTCCATGGCCAAGTACTGGATCGCCGAGATGCTCAACCGCGTCGTCGAGCGGGGCGTCCAGTTCCACGGGGGCTACGGCTACATGGAGGAATACCCCATCGCGCGGCTCTTCCGGGATGCGCGGGTGTACACGATCTTCGCCGGGACGTCGGAGATCATGCTGCTCATCATCAGCCGCGGCCTGGGGCTGTGACCCGCATCGGCCTGCTGTCGGACAATCACGGCCGCCTGCGGGCCCTGCGGCGGGCCATCGGCGCCCTGCGTCGGCGGGGCGCCGAACACCTCGTCCACCTCGGCGATTTCTGTGATTCCCTCCACTCGCGGGACCCGGCGGCGGTCGTCCGGGTCCTGAGGGAAAACGGCATCCTGGCCGTGAAGGGCAACAACGACTACATCGTCGAGAAGCGGCTGGCGGCGGACACCGGCCGGGAAGCCGGCGACCCGGCCGGTGTCCGGGACTATCTTCAAAGAGCTCCCGTCCGGATCGTCGACGGGGACCTCTGCTTTGCCCACTCTCTCCCTTTCGACTCCATCCGCTCCTTCTATGAGCCCGTCGACGACGGATCGACAGGGAAGGCGGAGGAGGTCTTTCACAAGACGCCGCACCGCATCCTGTTCTGCGGCCACTCGCATCTTTCCATCCTGTTCCGTCAAGGCGGGGACCGGGTCTCCCGGGAACCCCTGCCGGAGGACCGGCCGCTTCAGCTCGACCCCTTCGAACGCTACATCATCGTCGTGGGCGCCCTCGAACTCGGCTGCTGCGCCCTCTTCGACCGGCGGAAAGGGCTCTATGAGCCGGTCCGGATCTTCTGAAACCACTTTGACTTTTCCGTTATTTCGGGCTATTCGAAGCCATGCCGATTGCCGGAGGTGAGCCCATGAGCGCAAAGGAGATGGACTATTTTCGTGCCCTGTACGATGTGGCCCGGGTGATCAACGCCTCGCTCGATCCGGCCCGCGTTCTGGAGGAGATCGTTCGCTGCGTGGCGAAATCCATGCGCGTCAAGGCCTGCAGCCTTCGGCTGCTCGACTCCCGGTCGAAGAAGCTCGTCATGGGGGCGGCCTGGGGCCTTTCCGACGCCTATCTTCACAAGGGCCCCATTCTGGTGAAGGAGAGCGGCCTGGACCGGCGGGCCCTCAAGGGAAAGGCCGTCTACCTGAAAGACGCCGGGACGGACCGGGGCTTCCAATACGGCGCCCGGGCGACGGCGGAGGGCATCAAGTCCGTGCTGGTCGTCCCCCTGATGCTGGAGCAGAAGGCCATCGGCGTCCTCCGGGTTTATGCCGGCGCCGTCCGCGAGTTCAGTGCGCAGGAGATCCGGTTTCTGGAGGCGGCGGCCAACCTCAGTGCCATCGCCCTGGACAACGCCCGGCTCCACAGGATGCTGCAGACGCGCTGCGACCTGATGACGGCGCACAAATACCGCATCGACGACAACTGAGAAGGAGGTCGACATGATTCGCCTCGGCATCAACGGTTTCGGACGGATCGGTCGGCAGGTGCTGAAGGCCGTCCTGGAGAGGCATCCCCGCTCCCTTCGGGTGGTTGCCGTGAATGACCTGTTCGACGTGGAGACCAACGCCCACCTGTTCCGGTACGACACGAATTACGGCCGCTATCCCGGCGAGGTCCGGGTCAGAAAGGACGGGTTCGTCATCGGCGGCCGGACGGTCAAGAGTCTCGCGTTTCGCGATCCGGCGCAGATTCCCTGGGACGACGAGGGCGTGGAGATCGTCGTCGAGAGCACCGGCCTTTTCGTGACCGGCCCCAAGGCGTCGGCCCACCTGGAGGCGGGTGCGAAAAAGGTGATCATCACGGCCCCCGCCCAGGAGGAGGACCTGACGGTGGTCATGGGCGTCAACCACGGGTCCTACGATCCCGGGAAGCACCACATCGTCTCCAACGCCTCCTGCACGACCAACTGCCTCGCACCGCCGGTCATGGTGGTTCACGAGGCCTTCGGGATCGAGAAGGGGATGATGACCACCGTCCATTCCTACACCAACGACCAGCGCATCCTGGACCTGGCTCACCGGGACCTGAGGCGGGCACGGGCGGCGTTCCAGAACATCATCCCCACGACCACCGGGGCGGCCAGGGCCCTGTCGCTGGTCATCCCGGATCTGGCCGGCCGGTTCGACGGCTACTCACTCCGGGTGCCCACGCCGACCGTTTCGATCGTCGATTTCACGGCCGAGCTGAAACGGAAGACTGACACGGAGGCCCTTCGGCAGGCACTGAGGAGCGCCGCCGGTAGGGCGCTGAAGGGGATCATGGCCTGCGAGGAGGGACGGCTCGTGTCGTCGGATTTCCGGGGGAATACCCATTCATCCATCGTGGACATGGAGTTCACCCAGGTCCTGCGGGACAATATGGCCAAGGTGGTTTCCTGGTATGACAACGAATGGGGTTACGCCTGCCGCGTCGCCGACCTGGCGCACTATATGGCCGGCAGGGGTTTCGGGAGGTAGATGGGGATGCCCGTGCGGATACTGGTCATCGACGACGACGCCGTCGCCTGCGAGTTTCTCCAGGAGGCCCTCTCGCGGGCCGGCTACGAGGTGGAGACCTTCACCTCGGCGAAGGATGCCCTGCGGGAGGACCTGGCGGCCTTCGACCTGCTCATGTCGGACATCCGCATGCCCGACATCGACGGGCTGCAGTTTCTTCGGCAGGTCCGCGAAAAGTGGCCCGAGCTCCCGGTCATTCTCATGACCGCCTACGGATCGCTGGAAACCACCATGGAGGCGCTGCGCCTGGGGGCGTGGGACTACATCAGCAAGCCCTTTTCCCCCGACCAGATCCGCGCCATGGTGAAGAAGGTCCTGGAGGTCCGGGAGCTCCAGCAGCGCCGCATGCGCGGCCAGCCCACGTCACACCAGGCGCCGGAATTCATCGGTTCGTCGGCGACGATGGTGGATCTCTACAAGCAGCTCGCCCGAGTCGCCGACTCTGCCGCGAGCGTCCTGATCGAGGGGGAGAGCGGCACCGGGAAGGAGCTCACGGCGCGGTCCCTCCATCAGTTGAGTCTGCGCCGCGTGAAGCCCTTCGTCGTGGTTCATTGCGGCGCCATTCCGGAGACCCTGCTGGAGTCGGAACTCTTCGGCTACGAGCGCGGTGCCTTCACCGGGGCCGACCGCTCCCACTCGGGTCTGATCGAGTCCGCCCGTGAGGGCACGATCTTCCTGGACGAGATCACGGAGATGTCCCCCGGCCTTCAGGCGAAACTGCTTCGCTTCATGCAGGACGGCGAAATCCGCCGGCTCGGCGGGCACGACGTCCGCCATGCGGCGGTTCGCGTCGTTGCAGCCGCCAACCGCAACATCGACGAGGAGATCAAAAAGGACAGGTTCCGGTCGGACCTGCTGTACCGCTTCGTGGTGCGCCTTCACATCCCGCCGCTGCGGGAGCACAAGGAGGACCTCCCCCTGCTGGTCGATTCCCTTCTGAAAAAGCTGGGGTATGCCAGCGTCCGCATGTCCGACGAGGCCATGGAGCTTCTCATGGCCTACGACTGGCCCGGCAATGTCCGGGAACTGCAGAACGTGCTGCAGCAGACCCTGCTGCTGTCCCCCTTCCTGCTGATCCTGCCGGAAAATCTGCCGGAGCAGTTCCGGGTGAGGCGGGAAGGCCCCCTCCCGAGTCTGATGCCGCTGGAGGGGGCGGAGCGGCAGCAGATCCTGCAAACCCTGAAGGCGACCTCCTGGAACCAGAGCCGGGCGGCGCAGATCCTGGGGATCGACCGGAAAACGCTGCGGAGCAAGATCCAGCGCTACGGCTTGAGCAGGGAGGGTTTGTAGCGGCCAGTGGTCCGGTCCACGGAACCGGCAGCGGCCGATCTCATGGAAGCGGTCCCGGCGCAAGGGACCGAGGAGGCCTTTCGCTATGCCCCGGTACAGGCTGACGATCGAGTACGACGGAACGGGATACAGCGGCTGGCAGACCCAGAAGAACGCCCGAAGCGTTCAGGGGACGCTGATCCGGGCGGCGGAACAGCTCTTCGGGGGGGCGGTGGATGTGCAGGGCGCCGGCCGGACCGATGCGGGCGTTCATGCCCTGGCCCAGGTGGCCCACCTGGAGGCGGCGGAGACCCTGGCGCCGCGAAAAATTCTGCAGGGCCTCAACGACCGGCTCCCCTCGAACATCAACGTGCTCGGCGTGGAGAAGGCCGAGGCCCGTTTTCATGCGCGGCACCACGCGCTGGCCAGGACCTACCTCTATCTGGTTTCCACCCGCCGGACAGCCTTCGGGAAGCGTTATGTCTGGTGGGTCCGGGACGCGCTGAATGTGGAAAAGATGCGGGCGGCATGCCGCCTCTTCGAAGGTTTCCACGATTTCGCCTCTTTTGCCGACCGCAGGCTTGACCGGGAGGCTTCAACCCGCGTCAAGATCGACCGGATGGAAGTCATTCCCTCCGGAAGCCTGATCATCCTTCGTGTCACCGGCTCCCATTTTCTCTGGAAGATGGTGCGCCGGATCGCCGGCGTCCTGGTGGAGGCCGGGAGTGGCGGTCTGGCGCCCGCGGACGTGGGAACGATGCTGCGGCAGTTCTCCGATGCGCCGGCGAAATTGACGGCGCCGCCGTCCGGCCTCTTTCTGGCGCAGGTTCTCTACGAGGGAGACCGGGAGGATCTGCGGCTGCCGTTTCTTCTGGCCGGGGACCGGGATGGCGGGATTGGAATGACAGGACTATCCTCGCCGGGCGCGCGTCTTGAGCGAAGGGTGGTCCGGAAGTCGCTCCCTGAACGGCGGCAGCATCGGAAAGGATAAGTTCCGAAGAGGGGAATCACGATGGCAAAGGGATACATGGGCAGGATCCTGTGGGTGGATCTCGCCGGTGGGGAAATTCGTGAGGAATGCATCCCCGATGATGTTTACGAGCGCTGTCTGTCCGGTACAGGACTGGCCGTACACTTGCTCTACAACCGGATTCCCGCCGGGGCTGATCCGCTCGGGCCGGACAACGTTCTCGCCTTCATGTCGGGGATCCTGACGGGAACGGGCAGCCTCTTTTCCGGACGGTGGATGGTCGCCGGAAAATCACCGCTGACGGGGGGCTGGGGCGAAGCCAACTGCGGCGGCAATTTCTCGCCAGCCATCAAACGCTGCGGCTACGACGGCATCTTCTTGTCCGGCATCAGCTCCAGTCCCGTGTATCTCCACGTCCGGCACGACGGCGCGGAACTCTGCGACGCGGGAGACCTCTGGGGGAGGGACACCGTGGAGACGGAGGACATCCTGGTCCGGGCGGCCGGCGGTGGGGCGCGGGTGGCTTGCATCGGTCCGGCGGGTGAACGGTTGTCCCTGATATCGGGAGTCTGCAACGACCACGGCCGGATCGCGGCACGATCCGGTCTGGGCGCCGTAATGGGAGCGAAGAAGCTGAAGGCCATCGTGCTGAGCGGAAAACGGCGCATCGGGATCCATGACCGGGATGAAATCAAGCGCCTGAGCCGGCAGTGCAACCGCTGGGTTCAATTTCAGCCCCCCTTCCTGCCCGGCCCCCAGGCGGCCTACATCGGCGTGGTCATGCGGAGCCTGCCCTTCCAGATGGCCATGGACGGGATGATCGAAAAGATTCTGCTTCGCAAGTGGGGCACCGGCAGCCTGAATCAGGCCTCGGTGGAGATGGGGGACGCTCCAATCCGGAACTGGATGGGATCCCATCTCGATTACGGCATCAAACAGTCCCTGCCGACGAACCCGGATGTGATCCGGAAGGCGGAGCGGGTGAAATACCACTGCTATTCCTGCCCGCTGGGCTGCGGGGGCATCTGCGCCATGCGGGGGAAATACGGGGAAACGCACAAGCCGGAATACGAGACGACGCTGGCCCTGGGCGGCCTCTGCCTGAACAGCGACATGGACAGTATCTTTCATATGAACGAGCTTCTGAACCGGGCGGGAATGGACACCATTTCCGCCGGCGGGACAGTCGCCTTCGCCATGGAATGCTACGAGAAGGGCATACTGACGAAGGAAGAAACGGGCGGCCTGGAGCTGACATGGGGAAACGCGAAGGCGATCACGGCCCTCGTGGAGAAGATTATCCACCGGGAAGGCATTGGCGACCTGCTGGCGGACGGTTCGAAAGTCGCCGCGTCCAGGATCGGCGGGGGCGCCCTCGAATGCGCCATACAGGCGGGCGGGCAGGAGCTGCCCATGCACGACGGCCGCAACGATCCCGGCTTCAATGTCCACTATTCGGTGGAGCCAACCCCGGGACGCCACACCATCGGCTCCCAGCTTTATTACGAGATGTTCCAGCTCTGGAAGCAGGTGAAGGGGCTTCCCCGCCCGAAACCGGCATATATGAAGGAACGCAAATACGTGGCCGATACGGAAAAGGCGGTCATGGCTGCCGCCTGCAGCAAGTTCATGAATGTGGCCAACGGGTCCGCCCTTTGCCTCTTCGGGCTCTTCATCGGGGCCGGCAGAATTCGCGTATTTGACTGGCTGAACGCAGCCACGGGCTGGCGGAAGACGCCGGAGGAGTACATGAAAATCGGGGTGCGGATCCAGACGCTGAAACAGCTCTTCAATCTGAAGCACGGCATCGATCCCTGGTCCTGTAAGGTCTGCGACCGGGTCGTGGGAAGGCCCCCCCAGATGGAAGGGGCCAACCGGGGAAGGACCGTGGATATCGAGAACATGATGCGCGATTACTGGCGGCAGTTCGAGTGGGACCCTGTAACGGGAAGGCCGACGGATGCGGCGATCGCCCGTCTGGAAATCGAATGAGCCTGTTCGGGAGGGAATCGTGTCCTATCGAATAAACGACATCTGCAATGGCTGCGGGGCCTGTGTCCGCTTTTGTCCGGTGAATGCCATTCAAGGCGAGAAGCAGCAGCCGCATCACATCGATCCGGGGCTCTGCATCGAGTGCGGCGCCTGCGGCAGGATCTGCCAGCAGATGAGTGTTCAGGATCCCTTCGGAATCTCCTGTGAGCGGATCAAGCGTTCTGCATGGCCGAAACCGGTGATCGACCGGGGATTGTGCATGTCATGCGCCATCTGTCTGGATGCCTGCCCGGTTAATTGCCTTACCCTGGAGTTGACCGGCAAAAAGGGCGATCTTCACGCGCGGCCTGTTTTGAAAGACGGCAGAGCATGCATCGGTTGCGGCTTTTGCGCGGCGGAATGCCCCGTGGATGCCATCTGCATGGCTGTCCCCGCCGGGGAACCGGCCGTTTCCAGGCAGCGACAGAATTCGTGATCGACCGTGTGCCCGACAGGGCGTACCCAAATATTTTGACAAACATGAGGTAACGGTCTATAATTAACAAGTTAGGTGAGACGGTCCGGGCGATCGTCACGGGTTGGAACACTCTCCGCATCAGGAGAGAATGGATAATGAGGGAACATTCACTATGGAAAGGAGGTGAGAAAGCGTGGCCGATGAAAAGGCAGGGAGCGGGGGGAGTCAGTTTGACGCGACGCAATACCACGAAGTCAAGAAGGGCGATACGCTCTGGAAAATCGCGGAACACTACTACGGGGATGGAAGTCTCTACAAGGACATATTCGAGGCGAACAAGGACGTTCTCAGGGACCCCAATGTCATCAAGGTTGGCCAGAAGCTGAAAATTCCCTGATCATGAAAGGGGGCAATCCTCGCCATTCAGGTTTTGCGTTGGAATCGAATCCATAAACAAATACGACAGGAGGAAAGGAAAGCTTATGAAAAAGTCGTTTGTCAGTCTGGTGATCGTCGCGTTTATCGGTTCCCTGATGCTGATGGCCTGCGCCGGCGACAAGGGGCCGGCGGAACTGGCTGTGAAGGCCGCGGAAGAGGCCGTCAATGCCGTGAAGAGCGAAGCGGCGAAAATCGTTCCGGATCAGGTGAAATCGCTGGAAGGCGCCCTGGCTGCAGTCAAGGACAAGTTTGCCAAGGGTGAATACAAAGCGGTTATCGCGGAGGCAAATGCCCTTGCCGGCAAGGCCAAGGAAGCGCTCGCGGCCGCCAAGGCCAAGAAGGAAGAGCTGACCAAGAAATGGACGGAAATCAGCCAGGAACTGCCCAAGATGGTGGCAGCGCTCCAGAGCCGCACGGACATCCTGTCGAAAGCCAAGAAGCTTCCGGCCAACCTGACCGCGGACAAACTGGGGGAGGTTAAATCCTTCCTGGCCTCCGCCAAGGATGACTGGGGCAAGGCCCAGGAAAGCTTCAAGACCGGCAATTTTGCCGATTCGGTGAACATGGCTGCTTCGCTGAAGGAAAAAGCGGCGAAGGCGATGGAGACTCTGGGAATGGCTGTTCCCGCGGCCGCACCGGCTACCGCGCCCGCTCCCGCAAAATCGTAACGATTCGGAAAAAACGAGGGAATAAAAAAGGGACACACTCCCCGGTTGGGCCGGGGGTGTGCCCCTTTTTTTGCCGCGCATTCGGATCGGCCGGATTCTCTTTGCCCGTCCGAAGCGCCTGAGTTTGTGAAGATGCGCCCTATTTTTTCGTCACCCTCAAGTCGATCCTCCGGTTCTTCTGGCGTCCCTCCTCCGTCGTGTTGTCGGCAACGGGGTATTTGTCTCCGTAGCCCTCCGCTTCCAGCCGCTTCGCGTCGATGCCCAGCTTGACGATCTCCTGCATCGTGTTTTCGGCCCGCTTCTGGGAGAGGGTGAGATTGGCGGCGGGGTTCCCCACATTGTCCGTGTACCCTCCGATCTTCAGGTTGACTTTCGGGTAGGCCTTCAGGATCTCCGCGATGTTCTTCAACTGCTCCATCGAGGAGGGCTTGAGGGTGGCGCTCCCCGTCTCGAACTCCAGGCGGTCAAAGCTGAACCACAGTTTCTTGTCGACGGGTTTGCCCGCGTCCTCGATGAAGGCGATCAGTTTCTTCTCGACGCCCAGCGCGGGAACTTTCAGCTCGATCCCGCCGGGCAGCTTGACCGCCAGAAATTCGCCGAGCGCGCTCACGGCCTTGGTTGCCTCGGCTGCCACTTTCGCGGCCGGCTTCACAACGGCAGGGGGGGCGCCGCAGACTCTGTACAGGAAGGGCTGCAGGGCAAGCAGCAGGACAAGCGGAATGAACGACTTCCAACCGGGGGAGGGTGCCGGTGCGGGCGGCGGGATCGCTTTGGCGGCACCGGGCAGGCCCGCCAGACCCAGAGCGCCCGCCAGTCCCGCGGGAGCGGCATCCTTGAGAAATCCGGACTGGCCCGCCAGCAGGCTCATCAGGCCGGTCGCGTTCAGATTGGCCCCCTTCACTGCCTTTCCCAGAAATCCCAGCACGGCAGGTACGGCAAGGCCCAACAGGGAGGAAGCAGAGCTTTTCCCGACTCCGCTCGCTCCGCAAATCCAATCGACCACCGTCGCGACCTTGTCTCCGAAAATTCCGCGCAACAGGCTTGTGCCGATATTCAAAAGGTTTTTTGTCGCATCACCGCCTGCATATGCGCTTGACAATCCCTTCAGGGTGCCCTCGCCAAAGCCGCCCTTGGTGAGCATGCCCAGAATGTCCGAAGCGCCTTGAGCGTTGGAACCCTTGATAATGAGTGCTCCCAGAACCGCCGGGAATATCGAGCCCAGCGCGGACTTCGTTTTCGTAGAATCTTCACCGACAAATTTCCCAAGCTTTCCAATAAGATCATCGCTGAACTCGTTCTTCAATAACTCAAGAATGTTTGTTGCCATCGACTCATCCTCCTTCAGTTGGTGTTTTTTTGATGGTTCCCCTATAAAATCGGATACCCCGGTTCCGTTCGAATTGCGTAATGCTCATCTTCAGCGTTGATTTGCTGCCCGGGTACCATTCTGCTGCTGATTTCTTTTTAGCAAATCATGTGCCAATTTGTCTGGAAAGAGAAGAACTTTTGAAAATGCTGATAATGGTATGGATTTTTTGATCAGGGGAAATTCGGGTTGGAGATCTGATTCGGGTTTCTTCATCCCGGCCGTCAAATCCGACGGCGTGCCTTCATATGAGGCAGTCGCCCAACGGATATCACGGGGCAGACGGGATCGGTGTCTGCCGGGGACTTTCGGCGGTCCATGAAACCCGGCCGGCTGGGGAATCCAAAAAACGGTTCGGCCCGTCGTCGGCTACGACTTGAGGGAACGGGTGATGCCGTGTTTTCTGATACGGCCTCTCAGGGTACTCGGATGCAATCCGAGGTAACGGGCGGCCCCTCCGGGTCCTTCGATCTTCCAGCCCGTCTTTTGCAGCGCCTTGAGAATGTGCTCCCGTTCCATCTCGAAAATACTTCCTGTCGTCTCTTTTTTCACGTTTTCGGATGATCCGCCAATGGATTGGAAGGGGACCGACAATACGGTTGCCTCGCCCAGCCGGAGTTCGGGTCCGTCGCTCACTATCACAGCCCGCTCGATGATATTGATCAACTCCCGCACGTTCCCCGGCCAGTCATAGTTTACGAGCGCCTCCATGGCATCCGCTGGAATCCTGAGGGCATCTTTTCTGTAGCGCTTGCAGAATTTTTCCACATAGAATTCTGCAAGAAGGAGGATATCCGCTTTCCGGTCTCTCAAAGGGGGGATTTGGATCGGAAAAACATTGAGCCGGTAATAAAGGTCCCGTCTGAAGCGGCCTTTGCTTATTTCCTCTTCGAGGTTGCGGTTCGTGGACGCGATGACCCGAATGTCAACCTTCACGGGACGGGGGTTTCCGAGACGCTCGAACTCCCCCTCTTCGATGACCTTGAGAATCTTTGCCTGAAGATCGAGGGGCATCTCCCCAATCTCGTCGAGAAAGATGGTCCCCTGGTGGGCCAGTTCGAAGCGGCCGATCTGCAGGGCCATGGAGCCGGTAAAGGCGCCCTTTTCCCTTCCGAAGAGTTCGCTTTCGATGAGGTTCGCCGGCAGGCCCGCGCAGTTGACGTTGACGAGGGGCTTATCCTTTGGATCGCTCATCCTATGGATCAAGCGCGCGAAGACACCCTTTCCTGTGCCGGTCTCGCCGGACAGGAGAACGGTGGTTTTCGTGCCCGCAACCTGACGGCACTTGCGAATGGTGGACCGTATGACGTCGCTTTCCCCGATGACATCCTTGAAGCGCTCACTCTGCTCCAGATCTGTCCGCAGATAGATGTTTTCGGCCTCCAGTTGCTCCTTCATCTTCCGGATCTCTTCAAAGGCATTCCGCAGATCCTCCTCTTTTCGTTTGAGATCGGTGACGTCCTGGACCGTGCCCATCATGCGGACCGGCACACCGCGATCGTCAAAACTGACCTCGCCCCGTTCGTGCACCGTGCATGCCTTGCCGTCCGATCGCACGACCCGGTGCTCGATGGAATAGGGCCTGCGCGGATCGGCAAGGGATTGATTCACCGCCTCCACAACGTCCCGTTTGTCATCCGGGTGAATGCGGGCCAGGAAGGCTTCGTAGGTGGCTTCGAACTGCTGCGGTTGCAGACCGAAGATTCGGAACACCTCGTCGGACCAATGAAGTTCGCCCGCAGGAATCCGCCAGTCCCAGTTTCCCACGTGTCCGATGCGCTGGGCCTCGCGAAGGCGGCTTTCACTTCTCGCAATGGCCTCTTCCGCCCTTTTTACTTCCGTGATGTCCATCATCATTCCTGAAATCACGCCCCCCTCAAGAACCGCATTGATCAGTATGAAGATGGATTCCCCCGTCCTTGTCATGCATTCCGCCGAAAATTCGGAAACCCTTCCGTTTTGCTTCAGCATTTCGATGAGGTTTTTTCTGACCTCAGGGTTGCGATACCGGCCGAATGTTCCTGTAGCCCGCACCTCTTCCAGGGTTTCATATCCGAACATGCGAAGGCCCGCGCTGTTGGCATACAGCAAATCGCCTTGCAGATTGCTTTGCGTGATTCCCACGAGGGCGGTTTCGACGAGCGTGAGGTACTTCTGATCCGATTCTTTCAGGTTTTTTTGGAGCGCGTTGCTGTGAATGATCAAACCGAGGCGCGCCGCAATCACCTTGAGGAGCTTCTCTTCTTCGTTGAGAAAGGGGGCGCCTGCCCGCGGGACTTCGCCAAAATAACCGGCGCTGAGGGTGCCGATTTCCTTTCCATCCGCCGCGATCGGAGATTCAATGACCCATTGGCAGTCCCTGAAATTCGCAGTTTGCACTGTCATGGGCCCCATGATGAGGCGCGCACAGACAGCGTCCGGCTGCCGGAAGGCGGGCGGAATTCGGTTGATGATATCCTGCAAGATCTGATCTTGCGGGGTGTCGGGATTGGCGGCTATGGAGGAAATATCAAGAATGCACTCAAGTTCCTTGATGCGCTCTTTGAGCTGATCAACCAATTTGTCTTTGTTGCCGGTCGAAACCGTTTCCATGAAGGTATACCCCCATAAGGCCGGATGGAAAATCCCTAATAATTCCATTTCTAATTCAATAATGCATTAATGATCCATGGCCAGGCGATGATGGAGCGGATTCG